>Ga0190363_1001984_pt1 | contig 11936 bp, 13 predicted proteins | sample 48721867_MG_FD_161272 | JGI IMG/M metagenome (GOLD analysis project Ga0190363, IMG submission 161272) | Hydrothermal vent microbial mat bacterial communities from Southern Trench, Guaymas Basin, Mexico - 4872-18-6-7_MG | ecosystem: Environmental > Aquatic > Marine > Hydrothermal vents >...
TAGAAGACACTTTGGGCCTATGCTTCAGGCGGAACATAGGGCTCGAAGAGAAGGTAAGGTGATAAGGGATGGTGCACAACCTCTAATGCCTACAGAGAGTGTCTTAGGTGTTGAACCAGCAACTAAGAGGTACACCTCAGGGTGGGTATTCGCGTTATCACTGATTGCGTTAGTAGGTGTGACATTACTGGGTATGTGGGTAACAGGTGCTGAGGATCCTGCAAGGTGGTGGGAGACCCCATTCATTGATGCATTAATGAATGCCGATTCAGCTACGGCATTGCTTTGGGGAAGCTTTACTGCCTACCTCATAGCTTTAGTAGGTGCTCTGGCATCACGCTCGCTGACCATTACAAAAGCTATGGAATACACTATCAAGGGTATGTACTTAATGGTGTTAGCTAACGCTATATTGCTCCTAGCATGGAGCATTAAGTCAGCAACCGATGCTGTAGGTACAGCGGATTTTGTAGTCTACAGTGCAACAGCGGGTGGCGTCCCAGTCCTTACCGTACCCTTAATAATATTTCTGGTATCCATGTTTATAGCATTCACAACAGGAACTAGCTGGGGTACCTTCGGTGTAATGATGCCTATAGCCATACCCATGGCTTGGAGATTAGCGATAATGCAGTATCCAGGAAACTTAGATATAGCATACACAGTCATGTTTGCATCGATAGCTTCGGTATTTGCTGGTGGTATATTTGGTGATCACTGCTCACCAATAAGTGACACTACAATCATGTCATCAATGTTTAGTGCATCAGACCACATAGATCACGTTAATACCCAAATACCGTATGCCGTACTAGCTGCCTCAGCAGGTATAGTGCTGTACTTACTATTCGCTGTAGGTATCATGAACCCGTTAATACTCTTACCAATAGGTGTCATATTATTAATAATATTACATTATGTATTAAGTAACATATATGCTAAGAGGGTAGGACTACCACCTAAAGTACCTAACTATGTAGAATCCTCATCAAGTGAAGAATGATTTTAATAAAAAACTATTTATTTTTATCATGTAATTATACTTCACTTCATACCTGGAGGGATAAGAATTGCAGGTATTATTGCTAAGGCAGTAGCTTGATCAGTACTCAATGACCTTAGCTCATCTTTAATTAGTTTTAATACATCGATATAGATGAGAAATGTTTTACCAGTATCAGACCTTATTCTCCAGTATCTCGACATGTCCTTAAGCACTCTTACTTCACGATCTCTTAAGATGTTATTGATGACATTCTCATTTCCTTCTTTAGCTGCATTAATAGCTTTAATACCTTCCTCGATGCACTTCTCATAGGAGTCTAGTATACTATAGTCTGCTATCCTCATATGGAGTTTCCACTCCTGAGTACTCAATTCTCTTGATATCTTGATGGACGCCACCCCTAATTTCTCAAGCACTTGAGCATACTTGTTACCTATTACCATAAATGGCGATATGTATGTTGAAGCAAGGGTTAATCCTTCAGCTAGTAAGAGCTCTATTCCAGCTGACTGAAGAATTCTAGTAAATTGGAGTAATTGAGGAATGGGATATGTTAGCTCACGGAAAGGTTTACCTCCTAAGTATTTAGCTAATTTATCACGGAATGAATTAAACATGTGAGGGCCTATACCTAAGTTACGGTACTTAAACCTTGAGGTAAGCCAGTGAATGGAATTCTCAACACCTTCCTCATTTAAGTTAGCTATGACAACACCTCTAAGGTTCTTCACTATCGCTGCATACTTAGCAAAGTTTACATACATGTGCACTCCCTTGCCGATATTTTGGAAAATGTATTATGGGATATTCAATTATTCGATTACGTACGTAATTCCTCTAACTTAATGCCTTTCCTTAATAAATCATTAACAATGTATTTATATATCGCATCATCCATACCTAAGTACTCAGGAGGTATAACCCCGTAATTAAGTCTATTTGAATAATTCATGACTACCCTAGCTATGGAATAAGTTGTGAAACCTGTTATTTTTGACATGGCGCTCAATCCTCTTGAAGCATCATATTCCGACCATACTAAGTATTGAAGTTTAATCTTGCTTGTATACTTACTTCCACTAATACTTAGAAAGAGTATTGCGATATCCCTTACATTAGGTAATAGTAGCTTTCTCTTTAATATCTCTGAGAAGAACCTCCTAGGAATTACTTCATGTCCTTCAATATTTAGGGGTTCTTCGTCCATGAGACCTAATTCACGTAATAACTTCATACCTTCAATATGTCCAGGGTAACGTAGTGTCTTCTCGAAAGCGTTACGTATCTTGCCTGCCATACTATATAACATTGTCCTTAAACCATCAGTATAGAAAGCTTCGAAAACACCAAATTTAGGTATTTCCACGATCTCGATAGATTCAAGAGGATCTAGGTAAACTATTTTGTAATCCTTAATTATCCTTGCCTTCCTTAAATACTCATCTATTAAGTCGTCAACAGAGAACGTAATTACGTGCTTTAATGGTCCTATGGGCTTTTCAGGTAAGCCTCCAACATATATTCTTATGTCATCAAGTGAATCCAAAAGTGTTGAGGCATGACCTACTAAAATATTGCTAATACCTGGAGCAAAACCCGCATCAGGTATAAGGATGGATTCGCATTTCTTAAACTTCTCATGAAGTATTAAGGGGTTTTCAGGTGTATATGATACGCTTACGGTATCTACACATAGTTCTGAGGCTAATCTCATTACTTTGAATCCTAGGCTACCCGGTAATGCCTCAATAATTAAGTCAGAATTCTTTAATATTCTCTTAAGGTTATCCTCAGCAGAGAGGTCTACTTTTTCTGCTTGAGCAATATTCAGTGGTAAGGAAGTACATCGTCTTAAATTCTTAGTAGAGGAGTCGTATATGTTGAATTTAACATTACTTGGGTTATCCTCAGCGAAAGCGTATGCTATAGCATATCCTACAAGACCGCATCCAAGTAATGATACCCTCATATTAACACCCAACCCGTAAGTAATAATACGAAGTAATTAATAAATTAGACTAATAGCTATCGATATAATCAAGAGTCTTGGTACAATTACAGGTTTATGGGTGATTCTCCTCACTAATTCACCGTGCCTCGTACTAAAACCTACACAGTCCATTACCACCATATCGGTATCTTTAAGCCTTCTAGCTATTGCCTTAAGCATGTCTTCACTTTCCGTATAGGGTGACCAAGCAAATACCTTAACATTTCCTACAATTTTAGCCCATTTACTATATACCATACTTTCTTGACCCTTACCTGGGACTAAGACTCCTAAGCTACTAGGGGATAAGGACTCTACTACCTTCATGATGATTTTGCTGGGCAGTAGTAATGGCTTCCTCGATGATATGTTGAAATCACCTGTACACATTATAATTATTAAATCAGTGTATTCTTCAACCTCCCTAACTAATTTCGCCATCATTTTATCGGCTAAATTCTTGGATATCTTAACTTGACTTCCGTCCCTTAACCGGGTAATATAAAAGTCCTCGTTTGGTTTCGGCACTAATTCCCTCTTGATATACTCCTTACTTAGTCCATCAAGGATACCTCTCTCAATATAATCGACATTTTTAAGCAGATGTCCGACATCGCTTATTATGTCGTATCTAGGGCTTTGGCCTATAGTTAGTAATGCTAATTTCAAGGTACGCCCCTCTTCATTATATTAGAGATATTTCCATGTATTTCAATAATCTTTCTCCATTCATCTTCGTCGTAGAATTTTGCTTTTCCTGCTGTGAAATCTTTAGCTACCTCAACTACGAATCTTGTTGCTTGCTCTAACGCCCATATATTAGTTGCTCCACTAGCTGAACCAGGTATGGCCATTTTAGCAGTTATCGCCACACCAACAACAGGTGCTTTAGTATATACCCAAGGCTGCATCATACTATTAATGTGATATACAGGCGTTGTAAAGGGTAATATGTCCTGCATAGTTATAGGTACTATAACTGGAGGTTCACCAGTAACTCTTACGTATATATCAATTAAATCAGGACTTACCTTGAGAATCCAGCCCTCCTTAACTGTAGGTGTTATAGCGAATCCCGCATGTTTTATAACCCAATTAGCTTTCGTAGCATCAATACTTAGTATGGCATCAGCTCTACTATCAACTTCTAGCTTGAGTAGTTTGAAAATATCAACTGGCGTATCCATCATGGGTACAGGTTCATAATGCTTTAATGGTGCATTTGGACAGATATGTGTTGTTATTACCACGTCGCCAGGTAAATTATCCCCTCTCATACTCATCTCGAATATTTTGTAAGCAGAAGCTAACGCAACTACTGCCCCGTCAGCATCAGACACCATACCTATTACTGTAGGTCTAGCACCAATACCTCCTAACCTACCAATTATCCCTAAAGTAGGTGCTGGATTGACTTGATTTACGTGCTTTCCCCTTGATCCCGGTATAACTATTTTTATAAAGTCAGTTTGACCTCTAGAATCCCTAATACGTTTTACATCTATAAACTTGTCATCGAAACCCTTAGATATAAACCATTCCTTAACGTCATAACCATTGACCTTTGAATTATCAAGCAAGTCTATGACTTCAAGTACATGTTTAAGTGTTGACATACCTATCACCAAGCCATTCGCTAATAATTGTAAAGCTACTTAAATAACTACTATGTAATTTTCGCATTAATTCTTTAATTCATTTATTAATGCTATGACTTTACCCCATTCAGTAGGGTATATACCTCCTCTCCTACCCCTCTTAATTATTAAACCTGACTTATTTAGTTCACTAACGATATTCCTTACCGTCTTAACTTTCCTACCAATTATTACAGCTATCTCCTCATCAGTTATTCCCGGTGCTTTAACTATTTCATTTAATACTCTTAATTCAGCTTCCGTTGGTAACTTCCTTAGCGTTGTTAATACATATTTATCAATAAGTATTTCCGGTACATCCCCACCTTCCGGATATATGTATATTTTTGCATTTCTACCTGACAATACTAGAGCTATCAATGTAAAGACTATTAAGTACCCCATACCCCCCGAGAGACCTAAGACGTACTCAGCATTATCGCTGAACACTCTAAGTATTGTTGAAATTCCCTCATTAAATGAGGGAGGTACTTCAATAACTACTGGTTCACCTATACCCATTCTCAATGTAAAAGCCCTTAAGCCCTCAATGGCCTTCTTAGTAGCTGTAACTAGGGGTGAGCCCGTAAGAACTACAACCCTATCATCAAAACTAGCACCTGACGATGTTAGTAATCTAATAGCATGATCTTCATGAAATCCCAAAGTAAATACGAAAACCCTCAAGGCCCCCCAAACAAGAAATATACAAACTAGAGAAATAAAAGTATAACCTAGTATGACATTCTCTAAAGTGAATCTTAGGTATACCTTAGACTAGTAATACTTTCAGGTGTTATTTAGCTTAATTCATTACCTTTCTATGACCCACTCAGTCTTGTCTTTATAGTCCATGAGCTTGATCCCAAGCTTTGTTAATTCCTCTCTTATCCAGTCTGATATCTGGTACTCCTTCCTTGTTCTATGTATTTGCCTTACCTTAACTATTAGTTCTATGAGAGAATTAATAAAGTCCTGCTCTATACCTCCACCTTCAAAGTGTTTATCTAGAACACCAATAACTCTATTGAACTCCCATAAGATCTCATATGCTTTCATTACTAATGACTTCTTAGGCCTATTCATTAACTCCTTAAAGACTATGGTTGTTAATTTATATACGTAGCTGAATGCCCTACTAGTGTTAAAGTCGTCATCCATAGATTCATAAAATCCTTTTCTAACACTTATTAATTCCCTAAGTATTCTTAAGTCATCACTTCCTAATGAGTGGTCAGGCTCTAGCTCCCTCATTAACTTCTTGAGCGTTTCGACTGTATTGACTAATCTTATGTATGCTTTCTCCGCCTGTTTTAGAGCTTCCTCGGAGAACTCTACAGGTCTTCTATAATGTATTGTCGCTAACCATAACCTAATGACTTCAGGTCTCCATTTTTTAAACGCTTCCTTTAATGTTATGATGTTACCTAGGGACTTACTCATTTTCTCTCCGGAGACTCTAAATAGACCCGCATGTAACCAGTACTTAACCCATGGTCTCCTACCAAATCTAGCCTCACTCTGAGCTCTCTCATTCTCATGATGGGGAAATATCAGGTCTTGTCCGCCGCCATGGATATCAAACTGCTCGCCAAGGTACTTAGAACTCATGACAGAACACTCTATATGCCATCCTGGCCTACCCTTACCCCAAGGTGATTCCCACCAAGGCTCTCCAGGCTTTGCTGCTTTCCATAACGCGAAATCATAAGGGTTCTTTTTCTCCTTAATGAATTCCTCCTCCTGACTCCAAAGCTCCTTCTTTAATCTACCACTTAGCTTGCCATAATCATCGTATTTATCTACGTTAAAGTATACGCTACCACTAGGTGCTACATAAGCATAACCCCTCTCTATAAGCTCCTCAATAAACTCAATTATGTCTTTAATATGTTCTGACACTCTGGGGTGAATATGTACATGAATATTTAGTTTTTCCAAACTTTCTAAGTAGTCCTTAGTAAATCTATCAGCAATCTCCCTCCACGATTTCCCCTCCTCTCTAGCCCTGTTAATGATTTTATCATCAATATCAGTTATGTTCTGGACATGAATAACATCATACCCCTTAAGTATTAAGTACCTTTTAATGACATCGAAAGCCACATATGTTCTAGCATGACCTAAATGGCTATAGTCGTAGACTGTTGGGCCACAAACATACATTCTAACAATGCCTGGGGTTATAGGCTCGAAAACCTCGTACTTACGTGTTAGAGTATTGTATACACGCAACACAATGGAAATTCACCTAACGTTACTAAGTATTTTAGATTAAAAACCTACCGCACTTACCCTATTGATTACAATAATGCCTTAAAACATGTATTGCTAGAATACTATTGTAAAGATGTTAGACTTTTAACATCCTCTCCCTAGCTTCAGTACCACCTCTTAAATACCAACCAACATCAAATATGTTCTTAGCTACTAGGTCTAATTCATTTAATGCATTCAAATCTTTACAACCCTCTACAACACTTAGGCCGATTCCGTACACGTATCCATCATTACTAACTATTCCGACTACTTCATCCTTGTTGAGGGGTTCATAACATTTAACGACTGATTTACGTAATATGTCATTACCGTACAGGAATGGTTTAAGACCTTCCTCACTGACAATTAAAGCTCTTCTAGGACCCAATCTTTCGTAAATTAACTGTAATAAGTTTACTGACGGCACAAATTGGGGTCTTGACCTTCTAATTCTACCAATATATAGTCCCGCTGAGTAAGGTACGTAACCTTTGCTGAAAATTATTTTGATAGCCTCTACGAGATCATTGCTGATTATATAAACCTCGCTGAAGATTCCTTTACATACCATGATTTTACCTAGTTCGCTCAATAGTGTTGAGGCATCGCTACCTAAGAGGTAGCTAATGAGCTCTAATACCGTATTGTCACTCTCAATAACACATTCAATACCTCCAGCTTTACCCCTCATAACTTTTTTAGTAGGCATAGGAAGAAGCCCTCCATTCCATGTCTATGAGGATAAAGCCTGCCGCATAGCTTTAACTCACTAGGTAATTCTATCCCAAGATACTCAGTTAAGCCCTTACTAAACTTAATTAGCTCAGGCATCTTAACCACTTTAATATCATCCCTCCTCATCAGTATTTCAGTAATAACTAATTCGTTCTCCTCGGGTGCGATGGAGCATGTACTATACATTATGTATCCCCCGCTAGTAGTCGATTCTATAGCTGCATTAAGTAGCGATGTTTGGACTTCTCTAAACCTCAATAGATCATCAAGTGAGGTTTTAGTCTTCCTAGACTTATCTATCTGAATTAGACCTTCACCGCTACATGGCGCATCGAGAAGTACCTTAGTGAAGTACTCGCTAAACAGCTTAGGTATATTTACAGCATTCATTCTCAGGATTATGGTATTCCTAACACCTAACCTTTCAATATTACTCCTTAAAGCTCTCACTCTAACCCTACTAACCTCTACAGCAACTATGACCCCCTTATTATTCATTAGTTGAGCCATATGTGATGTCTTGCCACCTGGTGCAGCAGCCATGTCTAACACTATATCATTACCTTCAGGGTTGAGTATCAATGGAGGTATTAATGATGCTGAGCCCCTATATAGGTAGTATAGACCTAAGAGGAATTCGTGAGTTGCCCCCAATGACACATTTCCTATTTTGGTGACTACATACGAGGAGCCTTCCCATTCAATGACTTTTAATTCATAGTTTAAGGCTTTAAGTCTCTGATGTATGTATGAGCAATCACGAACTTTAAGTTTATTACACCTAATTACTGGGTTTAAGGGCTTCTCAAAGGAGTTCAGAAGGTCTAATACTTCATTGATTGAACCCAGTATGTCTAAATATCTAACAATCATGTAATTCCTATAACCATATCTCCTAGCTAAATCCTTGCTTGAGTCATTCATTAGGAGTTCGATTTTACCCTTTAAGTAGGCCTCTAAATCCTTTACTAATTCGTATTTAACCATCAATTAAGTTAATTCTTAAAGCCTTAATTGCATTACTGCCTTTAATTCCATATTGATGACTCTGTGCCTACTTACCTATTAAATGCGCTTAGTTCTTAGCTACCTTTCTCTATGATGATAGCTAGACCTTTAATACCCTGAAAGCTAGTGCCTAAGAATATACTTGTCTTTGTAAGCCCTACATTAGGTACTATAGCTACGACCTTACCTTCACTAGATACCTTATCTAGGAATTCACCAATACCTTGTAAGTCATTTATGAAGTCATCAATACCTACATAGTATATTATCCATTTAATACCATCATATACTCTCCTAGTTTTCATGAAGACATACACTCATACTATGTTTAAATTCATAAACTTAAATTTAAGATTCCTCTGAACTATGGATCAAGGTTTTAAGTACCTATAGTTCATGATTTAGTGGGTGGTATGTTATGGGTAAGAAGATGGTTAGAGCGCATCTGAGGATTTACGGTTTAGTACAGGGGGTATTCTTTAGGTCCACCATGCGTGATGTAGCTATAAGGTTAGGTGTTACAGGTTGGGTTAGAAACCTACCTGATGGCAGTGTTGAAGCAGTTGTTGAGGGCCCTGAAGATAAGGTTAGAGAGTTAATTAATTGGGCTCATGAAGGCCCTCCACTAGCTAGGGTTGAGAGGGTTGACATTAAGTGGGAGGAGTATAAGGGTGAGTTTAAGGACTTTAGAATAAGGTATGATTGGTGGTGATTAATTGCTTGAATATGAAGTTAAGGTTAAAGTAATTCGAGGGAGTATTGATGAGATTCTCGATAAGCTTAAGGCAATAGGCTTTAGGATAATCGATTACAGGTTTGAAGATGATGCGTACGTAGATTTAAGGTCATGTAGGGATGTAATACCTGACTCAGTACTCAGGATTAGGAAGGTAGTGCGAGGTAATAATGTACATGGCGAGTTAACATTTAAGGGGCCTAGAGTATCTGATAAGGTCAAGTTAAGGGAGGAGTTAAGTATTAATGTAGATAAACCTGATGTCTTGAAGGAGGCATTTAGGAAGTTAGGCTTTAAGTTATTAAGTGTAAGAAAGTGGAGGTACGTAGCTACTAGAGGTCGTGAGAACGTATTTATTGATGAAGTTGAGTCTCTAGGTACATTCATAGAATACGAAGTCATTAACGCTAAGAACGTTAATGAATTTATGAGTATGTTTGATAAGTTCATTAAGGAATTAGATATTGACGTTAGTAAACCAATAATTAAGTCTTACTTAGAACTAATCCTGGAGGGTAAACATAGTGACGGTAATTGCATTAATGACTGACTTCGGGCTTAAAGATCCCTATGTAGGTATGATGAAGGCTGTTATACTAAGTATAAACCCTAATGCAGTAATTACTGATTTAACTCATGAGGTTCCGAAATACAACATTACCTTAGCGTCCCACATGCTTAAGATAAGTTATAAGTACTTTCCTAAGGGTACCATATTTGTCGTGGTTGTAGATCCAGGTGTTGGTAGTAGGAGAAGGCCCATAATTGTGGTATCTAAGAATTACTTATTCGTAGGTCCCGATAATGGGGTATTAATACCTGCTGCTAGAAATGATGGGTTACTTAGTGCTTACGAAATCAACGTTAAGATTGCAGGTCTTAAGGAGATCTCCTATACCTTCCATGGTAGAGATATATTTGCTCCAGCAGCTGCTTACTTAAGCTTAGGTATACCACCTCATGTTTTAGGTCACAAATTAAATACCAAGGAATTAGTTAAGGTAAGCGAGTTACCTGAAGAGCCCTTAATTACCAATGACGGTGTTGAATTAAGAGTCGTTCATGTAGATGGCTTCGGGAACTTAATACTCAACACAAGTATTGATAAATTAATGAAATCTTTAGGGGTTAGGTATGGTGATGAAGTAATTGTTAAAGTGCGTGATAGAGAGTATAAAGCATTAATTGTTAGGACATTCTCTGAGGTGTGTGAGGGCTGCCTAGCTATCTATGAGGGATCGTTTAGACTTGCTGAGTTAGCTAAGTATATGGGTTCAGCATCAATGGATTTAGATATCGATGTTAATGATTGCATAAGGCTTAGGGTGCCACGTTAATATGAATGTTTTACTTCGATACTTTAAATATATGTAGCGTACCATTAAGCTCTTTAAGTGAGTTCAGTCTTTCAAGAGCTTCTCTACCATTGAATTCCTCGTCTCCTAACCTAACCTTAAGCCCTGTAAGTACACCATCTTCTATTAATATATTGAGTGTTACATTATTCTTTAATACCAAATATATGTTCTCACCCTTATGTTCCTCAATAATCTTGCTTAGCTCATTGAGAAGTTCCTGCAACGTACTTATTTTCTTAGTATTAATTAATGAGGACCTAACTACTATTGATGCTAACGCAACAATGTCCTCCAATTTCCTAGGGTCTGGTGCAGTCCTAATTACTTCAAATATCGACGTTGGTTCAGGCGCTAATGTATATTCCTTTATTAATTCACGTTCCTTAACCTCTTTACCACTTACTATCCTTTGTAACGTATCGTTAATACCTACACTTAACTTCTCAATAAGTCTTGAAGCGAAATCCCTCATTGTCCTCCTCCATAAGATCCCTACATCGATTTCTAAGATACCTCTAACTCTTGAGCTCTCCTCTTCATAAGGTACTTCAGGTGTTATAGTGAATGTTATTGTGAATCTAAGATCTCCTGTACTGCTTAACTTAACGTAATGTACGTCACCCTCAATCCAGTCTGCAACCTCCATAGATACTTTATACTTACCTGATAGTCCAGGTATCCTGAGTGTTGCTGAAGCTGATCTAATACTACGTAGCCTTACTTGATCTATGAAATCACTGAACCAGTCAATGTAATTTCTGATATTTGTTAATACTCTAATCACGTCTCTTCTAGGTGCTGAGCTTAATATCTCGAATCTCCTCCTAAGAACCAAAAAGCTACCCTCAAATACTGAATTGCTAGGGAGCAATATATTTTGTATGACATAATAAGTAATACATCGTGATTAAGTGAGTGTATTGAGTAGGAATACCTATGATGAGCGCCGCGCACAGGCCCTCACAGTACGCACCACCCCACCACAGGGCTTCGTCAGCCTCGGGCTATTGGGAGCGGCGGGCATACACCCCCGCCCCATCAACCCCGTCTTCTACGGGGGCCCTCGTCGCCGGGGGATTACCCCGGCGAACGGCCGCCTCTTTTCGGGGAGGGGTTCCCGCTTAGATGCTTTCAGCGGTTACCCCCCACGGCGTAGCTGCCCGGCTGTGCCCTGCCGGACAGCCGGTAGACCAGAGGCCGCGACGCC
>Ga0190363_1001985_pt1 | contig 11929 bp, 10 predicted proteins | sample 48721867_MG_FD_161272 | JGI IMG/M metagenome (GOLD analysis project Ga0190363, IMG submission 161272) | Hydrothermal vent microbial mat bacterial communities from Southern Trench, Guaymas Basin, Mexico - 4872-18-6-7_MG | ecosystem: Environmental > Aquatic > Marine > Hydrothermal vents >...
TATAATCAAGAGCGTACCTAGTGGTGATGAAATAAGTAAATCAAAAACAAAGGAAGTCAAGATCTTAATGGCAATCAAGAAATTAGCGGAACTTGAGGATAAGGTAAAGGAAATACCAGACTTAGAGTCATATAACACATTAAGGGTAAACCCTGAGGATATAGGGATTTCTGAGGATGTCTTAAAGAATGTAAAGGGAGAAGGGACTGACGATAAAGTAATGGCAATAGAAAGGATACTGAGAGAAGTTGAGGAGAGAAGAGAAACTGAAGGTAGCAATAGCTATAGTGCATCACATAAGATGGAGGAAGTTAGAGTTAATGTTAAAAGCTTAGATAAGTTATTTAACCTCGTTGGTGAGTTAGTCCTCATAAAAAGTAGACTTTCAGCTGTTGCGGCAAGACATGATATACCTATCCTTAAGGAAGTATTGGCAACCTTTAGTAGATTAGTTAGTGAGTTGCAGGATGAAGTAATGAGGATGCGATTAGTACCATTGCAGTACCTATTTAAAATGATGCCAAGATACGTAAGTGAGACTGCAAGTAAGTATGGTAAGGAAGTAGACATACTCCTTGAAGGAGAAGAAATAACTCTAGATAGGAAAGTTCTCGAAGAACTTTCCCGACCTATCTTCACATTAATTGAGGTCTTGATACGTGATGATATAGAAAAGCCTGAGGAGAGAGTTAAGAAGGGCAAGGACAAGATTGCGACATTACATATAAAGGCATCAAGAGAAGGCAACTATGTAATCATAAGTGTAGGAAGTGATGGTAGAGGGATCGATGTAGATGAAGTTAAAAAGCGTGCTATTGAACTAGGATTAATGCCTGCATCAGTTATTGAGAAAATGAGTAATGAAGAAGCACTACTATTAGTAACAATGCCTGGATTTTCGCTTAAGAATGGAGAGTTCAGTGGATTAGATGCAGTAAAGAAAAGTGTAGAATCTCTAGGTGGTTCTCTGGAAATATATACAGTATTAGATGCTGAAACGAAATTCTTACTTAAAATACCTGTAAGTATGGCTACGTTAAGGGCCCTACTCATAAGGCTTAATGATGAAGTATATGCTATACCCATGTCATCCGTCATAACAACATTAAAAGTGAATGATGAAGATCTAGAGTATTTAGGAGGATATAGAGTCATAAAGTATCAGAATCAAGTAATACCGTTCCATAATTTAAAAGAAGTGTTAGGAATGCCAAATGAGGAATGTGAAAGAAATTACGCCGTTATTGTTGAGAAGAGAGGAAAACTCCTTGCATTAGGTGTTGATGAAATCCTTGACCAAGATGACATCGTAGTTAAACCTTTAGGTAAGATACTTTCGGGAATTAGAGGAATATCTGGTGCTACTGTATTAGGTGGTGGTAAGGTTTGCTTAATATTAGATATACAGTCATTAGTTGTTAATTAAGGGTGATAATCATGAGAGTAGAAACACACATTTTAGTGTTTGACATTAATGGTAGGCTATTTGCGTTTGACCTAAATTATGTAAGGGAGGTTGTTAAGATAAAGGAGTATACTAGAGTCCCAAATGCTCCTGAACATATATTAGGAGTATTTAACTTGAGAGGTCAGATAGTACCATTAATACGCTTATCTAATATCTTAAACATACCTGATACAGAGTATAGTGAGGCAGTAATATTAATTTATGATGATGAGCTTGTAGGGATAGCAGTTAGCTCAGTTAAGGGAGTACTTAGGATATCAAAAACTGACATAAGACAACCACCAACAAAATCAAGTGAGTTTATAAGCGGTATAGTGAAATGGAATGAGAGATTAATAAGCATTCTTGATGCAGGGAAAATACTTGATAAAATAAGTGGTAACGAAATTTAATTTTTTTAACATAATGTAATTACATAATCATGAGTTACTTCAATAAGTTTTATGACATGGTTAGATTTGGTGACAATCATGAGAAATTCGGCTAATGACATAGGTGGGGTACTGCTGTCGTCAGATAGTGTGTTAGCTATATATGAATATGTTAAGAGAAGTATTGAGATGTTGATAAGTAAGAAAATTGACGTAATGGTAAAGGCAGTAACTAAAACATCCATAGATGAATTAATTAGGAGGTATAGTAATGGAGAAGCTGTTGTATCACTTCTCACAACACTATATTTAGATAAACATTCAAAGGTGAGTCTACTTGTACTTATGGAGTTGAACTCAGGGAGGCGGATAGCTGAGGTACTCCTAAGTAAAACAGACTTAGAACTTACTGAGGATTACGCTATAGATGCCTTAAGGGAGTTTATGAATATTATTGCGGGTTCTTACGCCTTAAGACTCTCTAATATAATTGGGAAGAGCATCACGTATGATATTCCTGAAGTAATTATAGAAATTGATAGAGCTATAATATCAGAATTAATCATACCATTAGCTATCAAAGTAAATGAGGTAATATTTCATGATGTCGCTATGAAATGTAGGGACGATGATGTCAGTATAAATATACTTATAATGAGTGAGAGTAATGTTAAGAATTAGGAGAGTTAACCATTATACTCCAAGCCATACTATCGTGAATGTTGGTATATGTGAGTTTAGCATCAGTAGTAACCCTAAGGTATTAGCTACTTACTCCTTGGGGAGTTGCTTAGCAATAGTACTTTATCACTCAATATTGAAGATAGGGGCATTAATACATACTTTACTACCTGAACCTAGAGGTGATGTCGATAACCCATTAAAATACGTGAAAACAGCAATACCGTTAGTATTAAACGAGTTAAGAAAGCAAGGTATTAATCGATTCAACGATCTCGAGGCAGCACTTATAGGTGGTGCTAATATATTGAAAGCAACAGCGTCATTAAGGATAGGGGAGAAGAATGTTAAGATGGCTAAGAGGGTATTAAAATATTATGGAATAGAAATTAGAGATGAAGATGTAGGAGGTAATAGAAGTAGGGACGTCTTCTTTGAGATATCTACGGGCAACATATATGTAACATCACCTAAACTAAGCTTAATCAGTATGACGAAGTTATTCGGAGGCGGACATGCTTGACTTTAACAAGGAAAGAATACATAGTTGTTAGGGAAGTTAAAAACTTACTAAGGAAATATGGAGGAATAGATATAACAGGATATAAGGATGATTTTATAATGCGTAGAATTAAGGCTAGAATGATAGCCTTAAATCTTAAGGATGTAAATGATTATATGGATTATTTAAGGTATAATCTTAAAAAGGAAATCATAGAACTCCTGAACAGTATATCAATTAACGTTTCAGAGTTCTTCCGTGATCCTTGGGTTTGGGAAACCTTAAGAAAATACGTTTTAAGGGTACTTCATAGTAAGGATGTGCTTAGAGTAGTCAGAATATGGAGTGCAGGATGTTCAAGAGGCGAAGAGCCTTATAGTATGGCTATACTGATTAGCGAGCTACTTAACGACGATATAAAGAAGTATACTATAGCGATATATGCAACAGACATTGATAAAGAGGCATTAAGTTACGCAAGAAGAGGTATCTACCATTTAAATTCACTACGGAACGTACCTAAAAATATGCTTAGTAAATACTTTGTACCGCTCGGCGATGACCTATATGCGGTAAAACCCGAAATTAAGAAAATGGTTAGATTTCAATACCATGACTTAACAAAAGATCTGCCTCTACCATATATGGATATAGTTCTATGTAGGAATGTATTAATATATTTCTCAAAAGAACTACAGTGTAAAGTCTTACTTAACCTATACAAATCATTAAAACCAGGTGGTTATTTAGTACTTGGAGCTAGCGAGTATTTAAATGATGAACTACGTACATATTTTAAACCTATAGATTTGAGAGCTAGAATCTTCATTAGAGTGTAAAATTAGTATTCATGCATTCGACATTTTATGTCGACTACTGATCGCTTCAAGAAGTACGCGGTTATTTTGCTTCATACAGAGATGATCTTAGGTAGGAGTTACCATATATGATCTAAGAGGGTGAGAATTAATGGCTGAAGTGAATTGGCGCTGTGATTGCCCCATATGTAGGTTGATTGTTTATCCCATTATAAGAAGGATAAGTTCTACAAGTAAGGTAGTAGGTAAGGAAGAGAGTAAGGAATTTAAAACTAGTAAAAGTATTGAAGAATTAACTAAAGGAAGACCTGCTGAAATAATTAAGTTATCGGATATAGGGCAACAGGAAATTCCTCAAGGACAGGAAGTTGCAACAGTTGCATCATCAGGAACTGGAAGTGTTGAACAACAAGCATCACTACAGCCTATAACATTTCCTTCAACTGATTTACAGTCTCAACGTACTGAAACTCAGCAAGAGCAACAATATCAAGAACAAAGCTCAAGTATGGAAGACAAAGGAGGGGGTAAACCTGGTGTTGATGTCCCTAAGGATTTATATGAGAGATTAGATGGTCTTGAATCTGAAATTGATAAAATTAAGAAGTACGTTAAGGCTAGTATTGATGGAATAAAGGCCACATTAGTTGACCTTAGATCAGCTATGGCTGAATTAAGTAATCCCTTCAATATTCTACGTAAATATGCTGACATACTATTAACTCCCGAAGGAAAGAGTGAGAAGGAAAGAAGTAATGTTAAAGAGCAACAATATATACAACCTCAGATAGTCCCTATAGTAGTGCCATTAGCTCAAGGAACTACTATCCAATCTGGTCAACTTCAACAACAGGGTAGAGAAGATGCAGGAGTGGAGCCTAAAGAGGAAGGTGAAAGTGCGAGAACTAAGGGAGAGAGATTAAAGGAAGGAGTTGATGAGAAAACAAGGGAAAAAATAAATATTAATCCTGACGTTTATGAAAGACTTGTTTTATGGATTAATTCATTACTTAATAAAATCCCCTTAGAGGGTGTTAACAAGTTAATAGATAATTACGTATTAACTGGCATAATAGATAAGGATATGGGCAAGACTTTAAAGACTATGGCAAAAACAATTAATGAATTGAAGTCTATAGGTCTAGATATTAAGGAACAGGCGAAATACCTTAGAGAACTTCTTAATGCATTAAATACCACCTCAAAGGATATAAAGGAGTTTACAACTCAGTCGGGAAAAAATGAAGAAAAAACTAGTGAGGTTGGTAGCGATAAGGAGGGTAACCAGGTAGAGGAACTGCTAAAAATGATTAATGAGGATGAAAGTAATGAACAATAACAGATACGACATTCACAAGATTGAGAATAGTTTAGAAGGTTCAGTATTGTCAACATATAATGAAGAATTAGATATGAGACTGGGTGGGGGGATACCCATACCTAACTTACTATCCATTGAAGGTGATCACGGTACGGGAAAAAGTTTATTAGCGCAACAAATAGCTTATGGAGCCGTTAAGAAAGGGCTAAGAGTTATCTATGTAACGACAGAGACAGGTGTGAAGGAATTGGTTATGCAAACAAAAAAATTAAGCTTAGACTTTACAGATGAGTTCCTTAAGGGTTTAATAAAGATAATGCCTGTGCACATGGAAGGAGTGAGATGGGATAAGGAGATGGGTAGAAGAGTTCTTCACGCATTAGGTAATTATATGGCTAAGATTAAAGATGAGTATGAAGTATTTATTGTTGACTCATTTAGCGTACTAGCCGTATTCGCTGATGCGAGTGTGGTATTGGACTACCTAACAAGAACTAGAACATTAGTCAGAGAGGGTAAGCTGATAATTCTAACCATACATCCTAATGTGTTACCTGATGAAATAATGATAAGAATTAGAGCTATTAGTGATAGTTACATAAGGTTAGACTTTGCTGAGGTTGGAGGTAAGTTAATGAAAGTTATGAGAATCATAAAGTTAAGAGGTGCGTCAGGACCTGTTGACTCGGCTATAGCCTTCGATGTAGATCCTGCTTTCGGTATTAAGGTAATACCAATAGCTCTAGCTAAAGCATAAGGGATGTTATAATGAACTTAGGTAATAAGAGGCTAAAGTATGGTAAGTCAGAATAACTATATCTCCACGTTAAGAATTCTGTGATTACTCAACGATTTATATCTCTCTATGTCAGCTCCTTGTATTTCAATGAATCTCCAATAAAAGTAAATAATGCTGCATCCTAAAATTATGTAGTGATGAAAGAGCAAAACTGAGTTAATGAGGACCAGGCTAGGCTCTGATATCAATCAGCACCTTAATGCGCTTTCCCTAACAAGTTCTGGGGGATCGTTCTTATGTCTCCATAAACCTTTCTTGAAACTTATGACCTGAATACCTAGCTCATCTATAGTCGCATCGGTAATTAGAGGTTCAGTTAAGTCTTCATCAATAGCTACATAAGCTTCCGTAAGAGAGAGTACATTACCTTCATCGTCAAGTAACTCAAGAGTAACCTTCTTCTTTGAGATTAAATTATGTGTAATACCTGAAGCAAGCTCCACTTCGATAAGCTCGAAATCATTGATGTTTAATTCTAAATCTCTAGCATCAGTTGGTTTAATTACTATAACAGGTTCCTCGCTTTCTGCACCACCATTAACCAAGACCGTAAGGATTTTACTCTTTTCATTAGCCTTTATCCTGATTTTAACTCTTACAGCCATTCAAATTACCCTTTAGGTACATATCTACGAATTATCCTGTATTTACCATACTTTAGTTTTTTATCCTTGACCAGTTTAATTTTACCTTCAAGTATTAATCTTAGGATTTCCTCAGTAAGCACTACCTTCACCACGGCAATCTCCCAGACACACTATCTTTTCAAACCTGATATAACTTAGTGATCACTTGGAATATTTAGGTGGCGAAGAAATATTGGTAACTTTTTGTCATTTATTCTTTACTTTAATTATCTTATCTTTAAATATTTCTTTAAAGTCTTTAGTGCTTATTATTGGTTTACCATCATCATAACACACCCTTTGTAGTGCTGGTGGTTCCTTCCTATAGGACTGTATAATTGATGATAATCTGTCCTCAAATGTTGGTACATACGGGTTCTCGTAAAATATGCCTACTGGAATCTTATCGCCCCACTCATAAGCCCTACTTAACGCTTTTAAGTGCTTAGTCTTAGTTTCCTCAAGACTTGGTTCCTTAACCACAGGATCCCACTCTGGATCATTGCCCAGATAATATAGTCTTTCTCTATAGTATTGAGCGGTAAATATGTCATTATAAGTTACGCACGGTTGTAACACATCAATTACTGATGCACCCCTATGCTTTATAGCCCTGATTAAAACCCTCTTAAAGTGCTCGATATCTCCTGAGAATACCCTAGCAACGAAGGTGTAACCTGAAGCAAGAGCTACTGCTATAGGGTTTATAGCGTCCTGTATATTAGGTCGTGGTAACGCCTTAGTTTTAACGCCTCTTGGTAATGTTGGTGACGCCTGACCCTTAGTTAGTCCATAAACACCATTATCATGTATTATTACAGTTATATCAACATTCCTCCTACCTAGTGCTACGAAGTGTGCCATACCGATACCTAGTATATCGCCATCACCACCGTGAACTATCACTGTGAGTTCAGGATTTGCTAATTTAATACCCATAGCGAAGGGTATTGCTCTGCCGTGAAGGGCATGAACACCATTAACTTTAAAATAGTGTGCCATCCTACCAGAACATCCTATACCCGCTACTATCACTATCTTTCTAGGATCTAACTGCAATTCTTCAAATGCCTTTAATTCAGCCATATAGATACCATAATTACCGCAACCCGGACACCAATCTATCCACACATCAGCTTTATAGTCATCCATCTTAAATTTACGCACCATATGTAAGCACCACCTTCTTAACTCCTTTATTATGGATTTGAATCAATGCTTCAACTAATTCGTTCGTGTATATGGGTCTACCCGTAATTTTCGCGATCATATGCTTAGGCTCTATACCTGTAAACATCTTAGTTACCATACCTACCTGAACAACATAGCTATGCTCAACAAATACAAGCTTCCTGAAGTCCCTGGCTATCCCCACAACTCTCCTCGTAGGAAATGGTATGAAGTACTTTATGTGTAAGTAAGATGCCGAGATATTAGACCTACTCAATATCTCCAATGCCTCAATAGCAGGCCCCTTAACCGAGCCCCACCCAGTGATTAATAGATCGCCTGAACTGTCACCATAAAGTATTGCTCTTTCCTCCTCAGGTATCTCCTGATTCATTATCTCTAATTTTCTCATTCTCTTTTCATATATCTTAGTTCTCAACTCAGGATCCTCGGATATTTGACCATACTCATCGTGCTCGTTTCCGGTGTGGTAAGTAATTGGTCCTTGACCAAGAAATACTCTAGGGGATATTACATGGTTTAAGTTAAATCTCTTAAATGGTTCATCACCTTCTCTAACTATGTAGCCTCTTTCAATGGTTAGTTCTTCAATTCTCGGTATAGGTATTGAGGCTACACTATTAGCTATGAACTTATCTAGCAAGTGAATGACGGGTACCTGATACTTTTCGGCGAGATTTAAAGCAGTTACTGCATCCTTAAATGCTTCCTCATGATCTCCTGAAGCAATTACTACCCTTGGAAACTCTCCGTGACTCGCGAAGAGTGTAAAGAGTAAGTCGCTTTGCGAACCTCGCGTAGGCATGCCTGTTGATGGGCCTCCCCTCTGATAATACGTTATAACTACCGGTGTTTCAGCAATACCTGCCCAACCGAGTGATTCCACCATCAATGAGAACCCGGGACCACTAGTAGTTGTCGCAGCTCTAGCACCAGCTAACGCTGCACCTATAGCTGAAGCTATAGCTGAGATTTCATCCTCAGTCTGGATAACAAGTACGCTACCTAGGACTTTGCCATTAACTTCTAAAACTTCTTTACCTTCCATGTAGAAGCTCTCATCGGCCGCTGGGGTTATTGGGTAGTATGACTGATATCTCAAACCACCAACGACCTTACCCATAGCTACAGCTTCATTACCTGTGACAACAAGAACCTCATCATAAATAGTTTCAGGTTTGTCAAGAGTTAATAGAGGCTTACCCAAGAATTCCCTTAAGTATTTAATTACCTCATCAATCATTAATATATTAGCATTTATAGCGCTCGGTCTACCCTTAAATATTTCGTAAATGCATTCCTTCATTTCATTGGCATCAAAGCCTATGAGGAAAGCAACCGATGAAGCTACTATAGTACTCACGAGTCTCGATGCTTGAGGGTAAGGAATTCCTTTTGATGACACCTTTCTTATTAAATCATCGTAATCTAACCCTATAATGTTCACCTTGAGGTTATTCTTTAACCACTCAATGACATCTTGAACAGATTCACCACTAATACCTACATTCCTAAGTTCCCTCTTGAGTCTTTCTAATGTGTACTTCCTAATACTTTTTATTGCATTAAGTTTAACCTTACTTAAGCGTGTATTGAATATTAAGTAACCCTCCTTTCTTATATCACGGAAGTGATGGAAGAGAGATTCAGCATCTATAAATGCTAGTACATCTATAGGGTATGAAAGTGCTTTAACAGGTTTAATAGATATTCTCATATGAATGTAGCTATGCCTACCCCTAATATTTGAGTAATACTCCCTATCTGCTATGAAATGATAGCCCAGCCTAGCACTCAATCTAGCTATAAGCCTCATAACGGTTTCTAAGCCGCTTCCTTGCGGACCTCCTATGATGATGTGTATATCCTTCATATTCTCACCTACATAATGACTCATTCACAAATATGATATTTTTAATTAAGAAAGACTCAGAATATTGCTGTAGGTAATACATTGATCTTAAGGTAAGTCTAACTCCCTCCAATCTACTGCAATACCCTGTGTAGAGATAGATAGTATCAGATCTAAAAAAGTTAATAGCACATATTTCCAGCTCTTGACACCCACAGTAGGAGTTCAATAATTAAAATAAACTTAACCTAAAGTAAAATCTGCACTACCTTTACAGGTAATCTCCCTATTTTCGCTGATGCTCATTACTTACTTGAAATAATGTTTAATGACTTAACTACCTCTAAATTAACGTCATCAGCAACTCTCACTAAGCTATGGGAGATGCTATATATGTAGTCACCTATGTATAAACCCCTAAGGCAGCTATCATGTATTATTATACCTTTTAAGCTTAAAGTATTATTGCTATAGTCTATGACTACTAGACCTTTAATTTTACCATATATCGGGAATGCTACGTACTTCTTGACCGGGTTTATTAGGAATGCTTTGTGGTCTATAAATAGTGGTGACCAGAATGTCTCTTTAATTACCACCTTAGAAACCTCCTTTATATTCTTAGGATCAGAGACATCAAATAGTGAAACCTTAACTTCCCTCCCTTCATCAGCAACACCGATGCCAATTAGATACTTATCACTTATTGGGTGTAGGTATTCTGAGTATCCAGGTATTTTAAGGTATCCTAAGACCTTAGGATTCTTTGGGTCACTTAGGTCTATACCAAATAATGGGTCAATACGTCTATATGTTACTAGGTACATCATACTGCCTAAGTATCTAGCTGCATAAACTCTCTCACCTATAGCTAAGTCTTCAAGCTTACCTACGATACTTAAGTTCATGTCGAGAACGTAAACATTATTGCTTCTTGACATCGTTACATAACCATTAGGATTTACCGTTACCTTCGTAACCGTTGTGGCAATCCTGAAGTAACCCCCATACTCATCCATAGAGAATTGGTCTAGGACAATACCAGGTACTAAACCGACTGCTTCAGCAGCGATATCTAAACCTTTAATGGAGAACCTATATATAGTCGTTACTTCTCTATATGTCTCTTTAACCTCCTTAATGCTCTTCTCAATCTCTTTTAATAACTTGAGCCTATCTTCATTAGGTAGTTTATTAAACCATAGAATTAATTCATTAATTATCTTTAGAATCTCGTTTTGAGGTAATGTCTTATTGCCTTTAATGAACTCAACTAGATTAGTTACTTTAACCTTCAATTCATCAGGTAACATACTGATTAACTTCTCGGTAATAACTTCAGTAGTTAACATATAAGGGCTTAAGTATTTCCTTGATAGTATGTATATGTTATTTAAGGATACGTAGACATTACTTGAGCTACCTAGTAGGAATATATGAGCTTTTGATTTGAGATTACTCACGTTTAATGCAAATATAATTGTGTATGTGTAACCAATATCTGGAAGCTTAAATACGGCAATATGGTTTGGACTGACCTTCACATCACTAATCACCGGGAGCGATACTGTATCGCCTACTCTGTAAAGTGGCATTTGTGATATGAGATATAAGATACTACCTATCACTCTTGATGTTACGTAAGAACCACTTAAGGTTATATTCCAAACCTCCTTCACATCATCATTAATTATGAATACATGAATTGTGGTATTAGTTGTTCTATAATAGGGTAATGGAGGCATGGCCATCATAGTCCTAGTCATAGTATAGGTTAAAGTTTTAGTGACTGTAGTAGTATCTGTGACTTCCACAACAGGTACGGTAACTGTGGTTGTTGTAGTTATTCTGTAAGGTTTAGGGCTGATTGTCTTCCATCGTTTCTCGCAAATCACGACTAACGTGTTATTACTTATAAATAGCCCCTTAACGTACTCATCGTTTAAACTTATGGTGTGAAGTACCGATAATTTTTCAGGTGGGTAAGCCCTTATCACATATACATTACTCCCACTTGCCAAGTATATATACTTACCATCAGTTTTGACAATATCAGCTTCATCAACACCTGCAACCTGGATATTGGTCTTTGAGTAAGGTATTACAGCACTCTTAACTACCTCAGCAATACGGCTCTCAAGGGTAGTAGCTAAGGGCACGGTTACTGTACGTACAACAGTTACAGTCATGGGTAAAGGTAATGGTGAAGGGATTAAAGTAGGTACAGCCCTTAATAGACCTAAGTTACTAATTACCGATAACGCTTCACTACGCTCTATTAAGCTTACTAATTCTTCATA
>Ga0190363_1001987_pt1 | contig 11919 bp, 10 predicted proteins | sample 48721867_MG_FD_161272 | JGI IMG/M metagenome (GOLD analysis project Ga0190363, IMG submission 161272) | Hydrothermal vent microbial mat bacterial communities from Southern Trench, Guaymas Basin, Mexico - 4872-18-6-7_MG | ecosystem: Environmental > Aquatic > Marine > Hydrothermal vents >...
ATAGCTTTACTTTGAATTATTTTCCCTGCCTCTTTGGCTTCTTTGTAAGTTAAAAATTTAATCTCTTTTGGATTTTTGACAATTTTTGGATCAGCAGATAAAACCCCAGCAACATTTTTCCAGAGAATGACTTTAGCATTTTTAAATACATATCCTAAAAAACAAGCAGTTGTGTCTGATCCCCCTCTTCCAAAAGTTGTAGTTTGTCCTTTTTTTGTTTTGCCAATAAATCCAGTAATTACTGGTATTTCAGAGAAATTTTTCAATTTTAATTTGACATTTTTTGAGCTTTCTTTGGGTAAAATATTAGCATTACCAAAATTCTCATCAGTAATTATTCCCAATTCATCAGAAAAAAAGCTTTTAGCTAAAATTCCATTTTTGTTCAAAAATTGAGCAAACAATAAAGCTGACCATTTTTCTCCAAAAGACAAAATTCTGTCTTCAAATGCCAATTTATTTGTTTTTTTCTTTTTCAAATCATTTTTCAGTCTTTCGTTTAAGTTTTCTAATTTCTCTTTCAAATGAGAATTTTCAATCTCCAATTTTTCCATCCAATCCAAATGGATTTTTTTTAATTTCTTTAAAAAAAACTCAATTTTCTCTTTATCTTTTTTGAAATCCAATTGAGCCAATTTTTTCAATTTATCTGTGACTCCAGCCAGAGCAGAAACCACTACTATAGGCTTTTCTTTTTTGTTCAATTGTTCTTTTATTCTCTTTAAGGCAAGTTTTACCAATCGAGGAGTGCCGACAATTTCTCCTCCAAATTTATTTATTATTATCATTTTTCAATTATACTTTCTTTAATTTTTATTCCAAAATGGCGACCTCCTTTTTCTAAATTTACTAAAACCTCATCTCCCTCCTTTAATCTCGAGACTGATATCGGTTTTCCATTTTTTCCTACTAAATTTACGGTTTCTGCATTTTGTAAAATAGTGCTTATTTTTTCATTTTTAATTTCTGCTTCAACCAACACCATTGGTCTTTTTTCTATCTTTACTCTTCCTACAATAGCTTTTTTTATCTTTCCCTCTTTGTTTACAATTAAAACCTCGTCTCCTGCAGATAATTCACAAAGATATTTTGTCTTTTCTTTTGAAACCTTAATATAAGCATGAACCGCTCCTGCATTTACTCTGAAGGGTCTAGCTTCAACATAAGGATTTTCTAATGTTTCAGAATGGACAAGGAAAAAACCTTTTGATTGAGAACCTATTAGCATTCCTTCTCCCATGCTCAAAATTGAAGTTGTATCTACACAAACCCTGTCTCCCAAACCAAGATTTTTTATCTTTGTTATTTTAGCAGGTTCTAAAACAATCTTTTCTAAAGAGAGTTCATTTAATATGTCTTTTGCTTTTTTTATCTCAGTAATATCTTTTGGAGAAAAAACAACTCCCCTTACTCCTTTTTCCAAAATTTGAGCCAAGAGAGGAATTTCTTTTAAATCTTTTGCTACCGCTAATATTTCTCCTTGTAAATTGGCAATTAAATTTTCAAGAGGAATAATTTTCCAATCTTTTGTTTCAACAATTAAAAAATCAACCCTTTTTCCTACCCATTCTGCTAATTTTTCTTTTTCTTTGGAATCAACCTCAATTAAAGCACAATCTCCTTTTTTCAATCTTTCTGCCTCCTTTTTATTTTTCACTTTTACTATTTTGATATCTCCTCCTTCTTCACTGGCTACTTTTATTCCTCGAGCCAATTCTTTTACCTTTTTTACATTCTCTTTATCTAAAACCAAAACTTCCACCCCACTTTCAATTGACTTTGTCACTAAGGGTTTAATTTTTTCCCATTTTCCGCTTAATTTTATCCAAAGAGTTTTCATAAAATTTTTTTATTTTAATTTTTCCATTGCTTCTTTTGCAGTTTTTCCTTCATGAACAATTGTTGACAAAGCTTTGACCATTTTTTCTGGATCTTTGTGTTGAAAAACATTTCTTCCAATTGAAACTCCTTTAGCTCCTGCTTTCATTGCATTTTCTACCATTTCTAAAAGTTCTTTTTCGCTTCCCATTTTAGGACCACCTGCAATTACCACTGGAACTGGACAACCTTCAATTACTTCTCTGAAAGATTCCACACTTCCAGTATAATTTGTTTTCACAATATCTGCTCCCAATTCTGCTCCTATTCTGGCTGCCATTTTTACCCATTTTACATTATGTTCAGAATCAATTTTGGGACCCCGGGGATACATCATTGCCAAAAGAGGAATTCCCCATTCATCACAAATTTTAGCAATTTTCCCCAAATCTTTTAACATTTCCAATTCTTGGGGGGCTCCAATATTAACATGAACCGAAACTCCATCTGCTCCCAAAGCTATAGCTTCTTTTACAGAAGCCACCAATACTTTATTGTTAATATCAGCTCCTGCTATAGTAGCCCCTGAAAGATGTAAAATCAAAGTTGTTTGTCCATCAAAACAATTTTTAGCTATTCCTTTGTGAACTAAAACCGCATTAGCTCCACCTCTTGCTACTTTTTCAATTGTCTCTTTCATATTTACTAATCCGGTTACAGGTCCTATACTTACTCCATGATCCATAGGGACAATAATAGTATTTCCAGAATTTTTATCAAATATCCTCTTTAATCTTATTTCCTTTCCTAAAGCCATATTAATATTTCTTTAAATTATTTTTCTTTTTATTTTTAAGAAGCGACCTTTCTTTAAAAAATTAGCCCTCTTTTGGAGGGGCTAGTTTTAGGATTTAAAATTTTTTTTTACCCAAAACTAACCCCTCAAAAGAGGGCCAAAAAAACCAAAATAAAATTGATTATTGATAAATTTTCTTTTTCTCATTGTTTTAATTTTTAATAATATATACAAACTTTCAAAAATTTGTCAAGAGAAAAAGAAAATTTAATGCCCGGGGTGGGATTCGAACCCACACGGGTGTAAAACCCACACGGTTTTGAGCCGTGCGTGACTGCCAAATTCCACCACCCGGGCAAATTGTCAATAAATATTTTATAAAATCTTTGGACAATTCTCAAATTTTATTTTAGCTTGACAAAGAATTTTTGAGCAGATAAAACAAAATAAAATTTTGGAATAATGGAATATGAAAAATTAAGAAAAAAATACCCTCGCTTTGTCTATGAAAGTTATTTTTATAATCTCTCTAAAAATAATTTAGAAATTTTTTTTAATTTTAAAATTGAGCCTGATATTTTTTTTACTCCTCAAATTGTCTTTGAAAATGTAAAAAAAGAACAAATAAATAGATTGGCAAAAGAAGAACTTAATAATTTAATTTTCAATTTGGGATTAATTGAAATTCCTTCTTATTGGAAAGCTACTTGTTCTCCTTTGATTGAAATTAAAGCCGGTTTTCTTAATAAAATCCAAATTAAATGGTGGAAAAATTTAATCCTGAAAGGAATGGGGCAATTTTTTTATGAAAATAAAATTAATTTTACTAAAAAAGACTTTCTTCAAATTAAGGTATCAAACTTTTTAAAAGAAAATTTTTTATATCAAGGAGATTTAAAAGACAGATTTTTAGTCCCTGTTGGAGGAGGAAAAGATTCAATTGTTACAATAGAAAAATTAAAGAAAGAGAAAAAAGAAATAGCTTGCTTTTTGGTTAATCCAACAAAAGAGATGTTAGATGTTGTAAAGATGGCAAAAATAAAAGACAAAATAATAGTAAAAAGAAAGATTGACAAGAAACTTTTAGAATTAAACAAAAAAGGTTTTCTTAATGGACATACTCCAATTACAGCTGTAATTTCTTTTTTGGGAGTTTTGGCAGGAATTTTATTTGATTTTAAAAATTTAGTCTTTTCAAATGAAAAGAGTAGTGATGAAGGTAATGTGAAATATTTGGGAAAGATAATTAATCATCAATGGTCAAAAAGTTCAGAATTTGAAAAAATGTTTTCAAAATATTGCCAAAAATATTTAGCAAAAAAACTAAATTATTTTAGCCTTTTAAGGAAATATTCAAGTTTGGAAATTATACAAGAATTTATAAAATATCCTCAATATTTTTATGTGTTTTCAAGTTGCAATGTAAAAAAAGCCAAAAAGTTAAAAAGAAAATGGTGTGGAAATTGTCCAAAATGTCTATTTTTGTTTGCTCTTTTGTACCCTTTTTTGGATAAAAAAAAGTTAATTAAGATTTTTGGGGAGGATCTTTTTGAAAAAAAAGAATTATTAGAGACAATGAAGTCTTTAATTTTGCCCAAAAAAACAAAACCTTTTGAATGTGTAGGCACAAAAAAAGAAAATTTTTTGATTTTTAAATTAGCTCTAAAAAAAGCAAAAGAAAGATCTGAAAAATTGCCATTTTTGTTGAGATATTTTGAAAATATTTAATTCCATATGCATTGGAGTTATTCCGATGAGAATTTGATAAAAATTTCACTTGAAATCTGAAAATAGATCCAAGTAAAATAGGATAAAGAGAAGATAAAATGAAAATAAAAGTAAAAAAATATCACAAAAATCCTATTTTAGTTCCTAATTTTAAGCCAGGAGTGTTTGATGGATGGTGTGTATATAATCCCGCAGCTATAGTAAAGAATAATAAAGTTTTTCTTTTGTATAGAGCTGAAGCAAGAGGGAAAGAATATATCTCTAGAATTGGTTTAGCCACAAGTGAAGATGGATTTCATTTTAAGAGATATTCACAAAATCCAGTAATTTCAGAAAGAGGAAGAAAAGAAAAAAGGGGAATTGAGGATCCAAGAGTGACAAAAGTTGATAATGGATATTTTCTAACTTATGGTGCTTATCCTGGTGGACACAAAATGTATCTTTGTGGAGCTTTCTCAAAAGATTTAATTCATTGGAAAAAAATAGGACAATTAGTTCCAGGGCGAGAAAAAGCAGGAGCTTTAGTTCAAGAATATAAATACCATGGTAAATATGTAATGTATTTTGGAGAAGGGAAAAGTCTGAGGGTTGCGCTCTCAAACAATCTGAAAAAATGGGAGGTAATTGATTGGTCCGTCTTAAGTGTTAGAGATAACTACTTTGATGACTACTTAGTAGAAGCAGGTCCGCCTCCTATTATTATTAAAGAAGGTATTTTTTTAATTTATAATTCAGCCAAAAAACATATTAATTATGAGGGAGAAGAAACTTGGTTGAGTTATTCTCCTGGAGTGGCAATTTTTGATAAAAAAGATCCTACAAGATTAATTTATCGTTCAGAAAAACCAATTTTAAAAGCCACTGAGTATTGGGAAAAATATGGTAAAGCAAATTATGTTATTTTTGTTACTGGACTTGTTTATTTTAAAGGAAAATGGCTTTTGTATTATGGGGGAGCAGACAAAAGCATTGGTGTAGCAGAACTTTTTTTTGATTGATTTTTTCCATCAATAACAATTAAAGCATGAAAATCTTGATATAATCTAAAATCCCTCTTTAGGTTTTCCTCAAATAATTTTTGTAAAAAGTGATAAGAAAGATTTTTGGTCAATTTGTGTCTTTTTACAAAACGTCTTGTGTATTCATCAACCACAAAAATGGGTTTATCTAAAGCATAAAGCAAAATAGAATCTGCAGTCTCAAAACCAATACCTCTTAGTTTGAGCAATTTTTCTCTTAAATTTTGGAGTTTTTCTTTTTTCATCTTGTTTATATCTCCATAATTTTTAAGAATAAATTGTGCCAAATGATACAAATAATTAGCCTTTGTTTTGTAAAATCCAGAAGGTTTAATTAAAGGAGCCAGTGTTTTTTCACCTTTCTGATAAATGGCTTTTAAAGAGTCCATCTTTTCTCTTTTTAAATTTTCAAAAGCCAATTTTACATTATTCCAGTTTGCTCTTTGAGTTAAAATGGCTTCAATGATTACCTCTTCTCTTTCTTTTTTTGTTTTTGGCCTTTTACACCAAAGCGACCACTGCCCCTTAGGAGAGCCATATTTTTTCTTCAATTGTTTGTAAAGTTTATCAAAATTAACCATTTTAGGTATCAATTGTCACTTTATCCATCAATAATTGATTTATACCACAATTAAAAAAATTCCTTACATTAAAATTATTCAGTAAATAAAATCTCACTTGTTTTGTTTTACTTTAAAAACCTAAAAGTAGAAAGCATCTTTGGAAAAATTTCTGGTTCATTACAAAGAAAGATACCACTAGTATATCCAATAGCATAAATATTTCCATTATTTTTAACGAAAGTTACTTCTCCATATCTGTTTGCTCCACCAAATCTATAAATTAATTTAATTCCTTCTCTGTTGGCAACGGTAGTAGTTTCTCTTATTTCAATAGTCCAATCGTTATCAGCTATAAACTTATCAACGTAATCATTTAAATTCAATCCTTTTGAATCTAATACACTCAATTCAATTCTACCAAATGAAAATGATCCTTCCTCTATTTCCGAAAATTCACATTGATTTCCTTTTGGATACTTTATTTCAAAACCATACTCTTTGTTTGTGTATGTTTTCCACTTTGAAGTTTCTTCTTTGTTTCTTTTTCTTATTGTGAATTCATTAGAGTAGATTGTTATAGCCTCATTTATATGGTGCTCCTGAGCGCTAGTTTCATTTAGGAAATAATTGAATTTAAATTTGAAAGTTCCTAATAGTTCAACATTATATTCTTCCCAATGCTTTCTTGCTGGTGTAGAAAGTGATAAATTTAGCTTATAAACTCTTTCAGATTTTGGTTCTAATTTAACTATAGGGCTTAAACATTTTTCTGTAGCTAAAGGATAAAACTCTTTATATCCTTTCTCTTTTTTACCTATGGAAAAGCCTCCAACACAAGTAAATTCACTCCATCCATAGAACCAAATTGGTTTATCTAAATTATTTTTCACAATTATCCTTATTGTCTCTCCCAGCCCATATTCTGTTTTGTCTGTGGTGATGGTTACTTGTTTTTCTAACTGAATCTCTGGAATGCATCTACAATCTTCAAAATTACATATAAATCCTTTTGGACAATCCTTGTGAGTTTCACATTCTGCGCCACATTTCTTAGAGCAAACAAGCATGGATACGGTTGCACAACTAAAACCAAAATCGGTAGGTACTTGTGGCTGAACTTTGTTTCCATAACATATATCTCTACAAGTAAAAAGATTCCATATGAGTTTTCCACCAACTAAAACTAATACTACAATCAAAGCCCCAATTAAAATTTTAACTTTTAAATTCAAAATAACTTTTTTCATAAAAAAATTCTATCAAATTTACTTAAAATCCAACAACCACTTCCATAAGGGTAAAAATTTTATTTTCTTTCCGTCAATTTTCTCAAGATTTTCATAATCCCAAGTAATACAAAGCAAATTTTTGCATTTTAATAACTCAGAAGCTCTCAATAATGCTTTAATCTCTCTTTCATTTATTTCATTTCTGTCTGAAGCATAACTTACCTGAATTAACTGCTTTATTTTTAGACCTTCTTTAATTACAAAATCCACTTCTCTTTGCTGGTAATCCTTCCAGTAAAAGATTTCCATCAAAGGTTCTTTGTTTGTTCTCCTTAATAATTCTAAAAAAACAGTGTTTTCCATTCTTTTTCCAATATCACTAAAAAACCCAAGTGGTATGGAAGAGCCTGTATCAGCAATATACACTTTTTTAGGCCAGGATTTTCTTGCATACACACTTAAAGAGAATCTATCCAGAAAGAATACAGAAATCGTGTCTTTTATATTTTCAAGATAGGAATAAATTGTCTTCTTTGAGAATGGAATTCTTTTTTCTAAATATCTTTGAATATTTTTGATGCTTATTTCCTTTGAAAAATTCTGAAACATAAACTCAAATAATAACCTTCCCAGCTCTATACTTTTAATCTTGTGCCTTTCCACAAAGTCTTTTAGGAAGATTTCATCAAAATAGGTTTTTAGAAGTTTTTCTTTTTGAAATCTACTTTCACTCAAAACAACTTCTGGAAAGCCACCAAAATTCAAATACTCTCTTAACAATCTTAAAATTTTGCCTCTCTCTTCAAAAGTGAGAAATTTTTCTGGTTCAAAATTTTTTGCCTTCAAAAATTCTCTGAAACTAAAAGGCAACAAAAGATAAGAAATTGAGCGACCTCTTAGCTGAGTTGCAATTTCTCTGCTTAATAATTTTGAAGAAGAACCACTCACAATAATTTCATAACCATAATCCAAAAGTGTTCTTAGCAAGCTTTGCCAATCCTGCACTTCTTGAATTTCATCCAAAAGCAAAGCTTTGGGAGTATAGCCCTTTATTTCATTATGCAGTTTTATTATTTCAAAAAACTCATTTGGTGAGATTTTTTTAAGGAAGAATAATTCAAAATTTAAATATAGAGCTTTTTGATATTTAGAGTTAAGAAGATAAAGTAAATAAAAAGTCTTTCCAGATCTTCTCGGTCCTATGATGCTTGTGATTTTTCCTTTAATAGGTGAAATTTCCAATTCTCTTTCAATTCCTGAAAATCTCTTTTCCTTTTTTATGTAATCAATTATCGTCTTCATTTCTATCATAACTAAAGTCAATATTAAGGTATAAAAAGTTTCCTAAGGAAACCATTTTTTATAAAAATAGTTTCCATAAGATTGTAAATAAATTTTAGCAAATTATTCAAAATCCAACAACCATTTCCATTTGGAGAGGTAGAAGAGAGGTTCTCCTTATTCATCTAATTTACCACTCCCAGATTTGATATCACAATTACATTAAGGATTTGCCCTTTCCATATTTTTTCCTTAAGTTCTCCCTCCACTTTAACTTCTTTTTTGAATAGCACAGGGTCGTCTGTGATAATAACTTTAGTATTTATTAAAGTCTCGTTAGAGAGGAGGAATATGAAAGGACAAATATTTTCAAGCCAATAAATTTTTCCATCTTTAGTCTGGATGTAGGGAGAGGAAGAAAAACACTCGTCTAACTGTGGTGATACTTTAGTGAAAGGTAAGGAGACTATTCCTTCGTAAGTTTTTACCCCTTCTTTTATGCCTATTTTTATTTTTGAGGCTAGTATAAAATAGACCTCTCTGCAGGCAAGAACGACTTCTTTTTCATCCCCTCCTTCCACCAACAACATCGCTTTCTCCTCATCCCAGGGATTCCTCAAAATCTCCAAAACTCCTTTGCCTTCTCCTGGGAATTCCTCCGTTACCCTTGTCGCATTCGTCAATGCATACACCTCCTCAAGTAAAGGATTTGTCTTTGGTGTGCCAACAACAATTAAGTTGTGATTTCTTTTATCTTTCTCTGTAATTTCAGAATATTTTTTTATCAAAGGTTTGTTTTCTGTCTTCTTTTGTAAATAATCAGCAATTTCATTTACAGCCTGCATTTCAATATCAGAAGCATTATCTCCAACAACAATTAAAGTGCTATCTTTGAAAGCTTCTGGAAAATCAGAAAGTTTTAGTTCTTTTTTTGACTTTGCTGGTAGTGTTGGTGGTAATGGAGATTGTGTAGGTATTTGCTTTCGTAAAAGAAGACAGCCTACAATGAGACAAACCAAAATTACAACTCCTCCGATGATTAAGATTTTTTTGTTTATCATCTTGCCCATTAAGTTTTGTTATCTTCTTTCCAAAATTAAGCATAACAAATTATTCAAAACCCAACAACCACTTCCACAAAGATATAAATTAAGCCTTACCAAAAATTATAAAGGCAATAGCTGCCGTGTTATATTGAACGATACACACTTAAGATGATTTCACCATTATCTTTAAAGCGTATTTCGTAACCTGCATCAAAGACAGGTTCTCCGAAACATCTTACCCCAAATCCCACACCAAAAAGACCTTCATCGGGCTCGTGTAGTATTACCTGAGAAATTACTCTACATCCTTTTTTGGCAGTCCATGCACTAATAAAATTCCTCACGCCAGGGTCAGTTTTTGCATATCTAATTGCCTCTTCTTCGCTATCAATCGGAAACTCTACTCCTGTATACTCGACCCAATCAACAAATTTACGTTCTTTTGTTAGTTTTTTATTTTCCTCTACTATCATTAAACTTCCTACTCTTGCTCCCCATTTATCACTACCTTCCACCAACAACATCGCTTTACTCTCATTCCAAGGATTTGGCAAAATTTCCAAAACTCCTTTGCCTTCGCCGGGGAATTCTTCTGTTACCCTTGTCGCATTCGTCGTTGCATACACTTCCTCAAGAAAAGGATTTGTCTTTGGCGTGCCAATAATGATCAAATTGTAATTTCTTTTATCTTCCTCTGTGAGTTTAGAATAACTTATTATTTTTAAGCTATCTATGCAAATTTCATTTTCTTCACCAAGTTCATTTATTTTTTTAATTTTTATTGAACCATCCGGACATCTACAGTAGCCAGGTTTGTAATAGATGTTTAGATTGCATACTTTTCTTCCATCAGGATAGATCACTTCTTGTGTTACTTTAAATCCTTTTTCATTAAGTATTTTCTCACAAAATCTAAATACTTCAAAATCAAAAGTATTTGATGCATTAAGTACCTTCTTGCAAGAATGTGTCAGAAAGTAACTACAATGGGGTTTTGTTGCTTCTACAGGATGAAAGGAAGCAATACACTCTACACAGCATTTTATTTTCATCTCTTCTTCTGTTTTTCCATAAGTTTCTAAATATTCTAAAATTTCATTCGCAACCCACGTTTCAATATCAGAAGCATTATCTCCAACAACAATTAAAGTGCTATCTTTGAAAGCTTCTGGAAAATCAGAAAGTTTTAGTTCTTTTTTTGACTTTGCTGGTAGTGTTGGTGGTAATGGAGATTGTGTAGGTATTTGCTTTCGTAAAAGAAGACAGCTTACAATGAGACAAACCAAAATTACAACTCCTCCGATGATTAAAAACTTTTTGTTTATCATAATTTATTCATCACACTTTTATTTATGGAACATAGGGAACGGGAACCCGAAAAGGAACTACTGGAACTGGAGACAATAAAAGAATTATCCAAATTCCGGTAAAGACAACAAACATAATCCCTAATCCTATAGCTAACTTTTTTCTACCTTTTTTAAATAGTATAACTGATCCTATAGCCATAATTCCCAATACAGTTGCAGGTGCAAAAATCAAAATGAGAAATGGATAGATTAATCCTTTTTGAAAACTGCAAAAAGAAAATTTTAATGTTGAATCTAAAGGGCATTCTATCCATGATTCTCTTTCTGGGAGGGGTTGTAGTATTTTTACTTTTCTTTCTTTAGATGTCTCACTAATATATGCTTCATTTTTGTTAGAGATTATGTATGCATAATATGATTTTTTTATTTTAAATTCTTTTGATGGCATCCACTCTACATAAGCTTGGATTCTCCATTCTCCTTCTTTGATAACTCTTATTGGCACTTTAAACTGCATTTTTTCATCTTTCTTAATGTTAACATGCCATGTTAAATTCTCATTTAAAGCTTCAACTCCATAAGGAAAAATAAGTTTAATTTTTGTGTTTGGAGCATCTTCAATTGGAGAAACACTAAAAACCAAATCTACAACTTTCCCTACTATTGGAGGTTGTGAAACAGAAAATTTTCCTTGAAAATAGTCTATTTTAAGATAATCTCCTGACTGGATTGGTAAAGATATTTGTTTTGCTTCAGCTTTTAAAAGGAAAATAGGAAAATAAGATATAATTGAAAGGATTATAAAAAAGAATACAATTAACCGAGCAATTTGAAATTTTTTCATAAATAGCATTTTTTCTCTTTTAATTACTCAAATTCTATCAAATTTACTTAAAATCCAACAACCACTTCCACAAAGGTAAAAATTTAATTTTCTTTCTGTCAATTTTCTCAAGATTTTCGTAATCCCAAGTAATACAAAGCAAGTCTTTGCATTTTAAATCTTTACTTGCTTTTATTAAAGCTTTTATTTCTCTTTCTTTTGTCTCGTAATCAGAGATATCATAGCAAACCTGGATTAATTGCCTGATTTTTTTACCTTCTCTGATAACAAAATCTACTTCATAAT
>Ga0190363_1001988_pt1 | contig 11911 bp, 25 predicted proteins | sample 48721867_MG_FD_161272 | JGI IMG/M metagenome (GOLD analysis project Ga0190363, IMG submission 161272) | Hydrothermal vent microbial mat bacterial communities from Southern Trench, Guaymas Basin, Mexico - 4872-18-6-7_MG | ecosystem: Environmental > Aquatic > Marine > Hydrothermal vents >...
TATATATGATGGACAGCGAAAATCTTGCCAAAAAAATAGGCAGAATCATTAAGAGAAGCGGTGGAATAGCTCTATTATATAATGTCGAAAAGGAAGGTAATATATTAGATGTATTTAAGGATCCTGGAGAACTAGTTTTCATCAACCTACACGGAGCTCCATGGGGTATGGCTCCAACATCTACAGGCCTTCTTCTCCTTACACCATATAACATACCAACTATGCCTCCGACAATTATAGTTACACTTTCATGTGAAACAGCCAGTTTTGAGAAATTGACTTCTCCTTCTCAAAGCATAGTTTTATCCTTCCTTTTCAAAGGGGCTATAGCCTATATAGGTGCGATGTCATTAGAATATACTTCTGGATTAGAACTAAGTACAGCCCATCCTGAGCTTGTCATCTCAATGATATTGAATGGCGAATCCCTAGGAGAGATTGTGAGAGTTCTAAATAATATTCATATTAGAGAAAGAAATAAAGAGGCCCCGGAATATGCGGCGTACACTGTCCTATTCGGAGATCCGGAACTACATTTAATACTGCCACAACTGAAAGATAAATATATTGTTAACCGAGAGGACAATACTATAAAAATATCGTTTATAAATGTATCGTCTTTGGCATATGGTAGAATTATTATAAACACTAGTTTTGAAAAGATTAAGGGGTTTGACTTAAGAGAACCCAATACAAATATATGGTGGTATGCAGAGGAGATTCAAAAAGATAAGACACAAATATTTTTCTTTATAACTAGACCATTTTCCTCTGTAATTGGTGATTACAAGTCAGGGGACACTGTTAAGATGAAAATAATGTTTGAACGAAATATAGAGCTAATAATAGTAATTTTAATAATTATAGTAATAATAGTTACAATATTACTGTTAAAAAAACGGTCAAGAATAAAATAGGAGATAAATAATATAATTCTAAATGTTTAAGATGGTAAAGTATATTATTGAAGAAGATAAATATATATGTCATCTAAAATGGTGATAACTATGTCCGAGGTAAAAGTTTGGAGGTCTAGAATAACGCCTTCAGCAAGGGGAGCTATTTTTAGAGCAAAAAGATGGTTTTATGCAACATATTATGCAAAGAAAGAGGATTCGGTTAGGGAAGAGTCTAGGCAGAATTGGGCACAATTAGCTAGAAAATTGGTTGAAGAAACTAATAGTAGAGGTGTCTCAGACAAGGCTTCAAGAGTAATAATATATTATTCAGATGAAAATGGAGTATTTAAACCAATTAGAGCTGAAATAGAAATATATGAATTAAAACATTTAGATACAATTAAAATCAGCGCTTAGCCTTTTTCTCAAATAGAAATCTAACGCCATATATTGCGATGAGAGTAAAAATGACTGCCACTAAACTCTGATTATATAGAATAAATAAATCTGTAGATATTTTGACGTACCTAAATATGTACCCAGTAATATAGTAAACTAATATAGATGCTACCAACAATAAAAAGATTATAAGAGCACCTAAAACAGCATCTCTATACTCCTCACGAGTAAGTTTGTCTTTCTTTTCTCTTTTACTCATATTTCCTCCCTCTTAGAGTACTTTCTTTTCTCTTCAAAATAAAGATAATTTTAATGTATGCGGCCGCCGGGATTTGAACCCGGGTCATCGGCGTGGAAGGACTATAAATAAAGAGTTTACAGGTGTAAATAAATTTATCGTTAAATTCTTAACAAACGAGATTTTGGATGAATTTCATGCTTGGTTGGTTAAAAAGGATTTGGATGAGAGATATATTCATAGTATTTTAAACTATATTAGGAAGCCTTTAAAGTTGGGGGATAATCATTCTATAAGGGCTTATAGGAATTTTCTAAATTTTCTTCATGAAAAATATGGTGTTGATGTATCAAAATATTTGGAGAAGCTAAAGTTTAATCCAATTAATCCCGATCTAAATATTCCTAGTGATCAGGATATTCTTAATACATATAATATATTGCTTAATCTAGATAATCAAAGATTGTTGAAATATTTTCTATTTTTATTGACTTCCGGTCTAAGAGTAAGGGATTTATCTTTTTTTATAGAGCATCCCGGTAAAAAAGTCTATAATGATGAATTGATAGCGATATATAGAATTGGGAAATTTAAAAAATCTAAGAAATCATTCTATCTCTATACATTTAAAAATCTAGATTTTTTGGATCTAAAAAGCTTGAGCAAGGATTACTATGTCTTCATGGCTAGGAAAAAAGATCTGGTACGTGGAAAATATATTAGGAAATGGGTAGCCAGCAAAATGTTTCAATTGGAGATTCCTGAAAGTGTGGTAGATTTTATACAGGGAAGAACGCCTCGCAGCATTTTACTTAAACACTATGTCAGTTTATTCAGTATTTCAATAAAATATTATAAGAAATATGCTTCTTGGCTTAAAGATTTTCTCAATTTACAGGTGTAAATATGGATAAATATAAATTTTTCATAAATATTTTTCTTCTGATAATAGTTCTTTTTGCTATCTACAATATTTTTCTTTTTGATTTTATTTTGCGTAAAAATATAATTCTTAAAATTATTGATATATTTTTAATAGGATCTATGATTCTCACTCTATTTTCAATTTTTCTGAAAAAAGAATGGGAAATGGAAAGATGGATATTGATATTTGGATTGATGAGACTTATCACTATTTACTTCTACTATTGGTTATAAATACATCTCTTTTAAAAAGATAAGTGATGGAAGATGAAGGTTAAGGTTCATGGTAAGGTATTTGAAGGAGAAATAGCTGAGATAACAGCTAATTTCTATAGAGAGTTTTATGACAGTATTCATAATGAATCTATTGATAAAGCTATAAGGCTGATTAATAATTTTCTAAATGATACAGCAAAAATAAGAGAGAAAGAGATTAGAAAGATGAGAAGTGATCTAGCTAAAATGAAAAAATTACTAATTTTATCAAAAAAGTTTAGAACCATAAGATTTAAAACTATTCTTACATTAAAAAGAAATTTACCGCCACCTGATACGATGATTTATGAATAAGTTATGTTTTTATTAGGATAGGCTGCTTTTTTATTAGTTCTACGAATAATTCTTTGTTTTCCCTTAATTTTCCTATCCAACAAATCTCTTTCTCATCATGTATTACATATAAGTATATTTGATTATTAGTTATCTGAAAAGTAAGTCTACCTATATTTCTACATTTTGGACACAATACATGTGTAAGTCTTACTGTAGATACGGAATTAGATGATTTTTTCCCAATTATTTCTTTTAGTCTTCTCCGTATATAGTTCATTCTTTTTTTCTGATATTGTTTGAATATAGGATATTTCCGTGGATACTCTACTTCTGTTACAAATTTTCTATAATATTTGTCATAGGCTACACTATAGCTTGTCTGATATATTCTAGCTAATGCTTTCTCTGTATTAACAGGTGTAATCTGAACACTAAACATGGCTTTAACTCTTACTCTCCGCAATACATCATATATATCTGGTGTTGTAAAAACTAGTCCGGAAACAAAACTTCTACTTAAATTTAATAATTCTGCAATTTTCATCATTTTCTCTTCTCTGAATCGCAAACTATTTAGAGTTGCACCTGCATCATCTAGAATAACTATCTTCATTCTTTCACTTCTTCTAACCAAATTATAACATTTCTTCATAAACTCATTTACATCAAAATAAACACGGTCTAACACTTTTCTCCAATCTCCTAAAATTTCTCTCGCAAGGTGTAATGCAAAGCTAGTTTTTCCAGCCCCTATCCGTCCAACCACATATATAAAAATGCTATCATAATTTTGATAAGCAAAACGAATTTTATTAGCTAAAGTCTTCACCATACTTCCTCTTCCTCTTTCTCTTTTTCATGGGGGACATATACTTCTCTTACCGTTTTTGTTTCTCCGGCGCTAATATGTATTCTAATAGCCCTTGCAATTTTCAATAAATCATTTCTTGTTCTTTTCGCTGTTTTCATATTCAATAAAAGGTTTGCAAACTCTTCTAATTCTTTTATATTTAAAATAGATGAGAGAAGATATAGAGTAGCAATACTATAATCATTTTCTTTAATCGCGCTTAGCTGAATATCTTCCTTTGTTATCTTTTTTCCTAATAATTCACTAAGAGATTCTATAAAACTCATAGTCTTTCCCTGAATAATTTGTAAATAAAGTAAACAATTATTCCAACTATTCCGATAACCATAATTGCGTTACTAATAGGGACAAAAGGATTAGGTATTTCTATTTGAGAAGAGGGTTGTGGCTGGAAGGGATGTTCTTCTAAATACTTCATAAAGGTATCGTAAATATATTTAATAAAATATCCTGCCGCAACCCCCTCAAAAAATTCCTTCCACGAAAATTTTTTTGTTAAACCCTTTACTATTTGTTTCACTATTTCTTTCTTAATGAGTAGTTGTCCTATTTCTGTTTCCACCTGATTACCTAGATTAACTTTAAAACCTATTCCCTTTTTCCCATTAAAAATAACTCTATATGGACGGCTTTTAGGAAAAGGTCTTTTCCCCACTAGAATAAAATCTTTTTTCTCAACAACCTTATCTGTAATTAAGATAGTACTATCGGATTCAACCACAGCATATTTTTTCATTTAATCACCATTTTTGAAATTTCTCCACAGTCTAAACAATATATTTTATTTCCATCTAAGATTACATTCTTTGAACTACATTTTGGACATTTTTGACCGTTTAGGCCGGGTTTTATGTTTAAATTTTCTTTTTTTACAGGTGTTATTACAGTAAATTCTTCCTCTATGAGTGTTTTATAATATGTATATGATATATAGGTAAATGCAAGACTAAAAACGGCACCAATTATTGCTAAAACTCTCTGAATATAAAACCAATCTCCATAACTCTCTCTAGTGGCACTTCTATCAAAAATGAAAAAACTACTTACTATAAATCCAATAACTGATAACGCTATTAATATTAAAGCATTATTACTTCTCATTTTTCTCACGGATATAAATTATATATCCGCGTTTAGTACGGATAATTTTAATTTTCTCAACATTGTATAATTTAGCTATTCTTAAAATTTCTGAGCGTAAACTATTACCGTGAAGTTTACTATTCATGAGAGTTGTAATATTTTCCAAAAAATCTACCATTTTCTCACGGATATATTAACTAAAAGGGGGTTTATATAACGAATAGTCAAAAAGAGGTGATGTATGTATGGCAGATTTTGAAGATGTAGGAAAAGTAATAGGTGGAATATTATCACTATTAATATATCTGACATTGATACCAGTACTAACAAATATTCTTCAGTCAGCCCTTTCAAGTATCTCTGTAAGCGATCCAACTATGTCTTCATTAATAAGTGCTATAGTTGGTTTGCTTCCAACTATAATGATTTTTAAGGCGTTGGAGAGAGTGTTCTCTGCTTTCTAAAAACTAATAGGTTTTACAGGTGTTTATAGTGAAGAAAAGTATTTTTTTAGTGCTTGTCTTAGTCCTAACATTAATAAATACAACAAATAACATTGCACTACCTACTGTAAACAATCCACCGTTTTATGATTTCGATAATTGGAGTGTAAATGGTTGGTGGGGTAGCACGCAAGCCACTGTTCAAGTGTATGATATAACTACCGCGTGGTTTGAATTTGCTATATGCTTATACATACCAGCACAAGCAAGTATTAGCATTAACTTTTTTAGCGGGGCGGGGTTAGCCGAAGTTTTAGATTATGGAACTGACATTTTTACGGTATCCATGCCAGGGTTCTATGTTCTCTATGTAGCTATATATAATACAGATGCTAAACATTTGTATTATGCATTATACGATAGTAGTGGACAAAAAATAGGCGAAACAGAAGCGTCAACGTCAGCGTGTACAAGTGAAAGCCACAGAATTGAACTTGGTTTTAACATCACATGCTATTATTCTTTAAAAAAATGGGACAAAACGTTAAATAGTGGGGAAAGTATGACATTTAGCGTTTTATGGAGTGCATTAAATTGGTTGCTTTATGACCCAGCAAATCCACAAATAAAAATAGTACGAATTGAGAGTGTTACATCACCCGCTACGGTTCAAGTATTTTCATCTAACGGCTCTAAATTTTATGAGCAAGGATTTTCGGAAAATCAACAAACATATATTTTCTGCAATGATACAAAAATAACAGTTTTTGCATATGGGCCCGCCGGATCGAAATCACTTGATATTGAAGAAAACGGATTATGGATTGTAGTTATCAATTCTTCTCTAACGGACATCTATTTAAATAGTACGGAGACAACTGAAGAGGGAAATGAGACAACGCCAAGTATGTTTTGGCTTAATACTACTGTTATACCTGAGGACTATCATATCGAATATTATATTAATAATACTGTAAACGCTACAGGTGTAGGCCATCTAGAAAAACAATACAATAACACCTATGTAAAGGTAATAATAAAAACATCTAGCGGATTCCAAAAATATGCAGGAACCTATTTCATGGATAAAAACTATAATCTATACTTTTATTTTGAGGATATCAGAACTAGTGAGAAATTTAATTTGACAGTTAAATGTTATACATATACTCCATGGGAACCAACTATTGCTAACGTCAGTTTATATAATAGCTTAGGAAACCTAGTACAAAAACAAAATAATGTACAGTTTGCAAAATTCACCAATCTCGAAAGAGACGTATATACAGTAGTGGCCGAGAAAAGTGGATATCGAACCATAAGATTTACGGTTGATTTAAATGAGAGTCTAGTATATACTGTTGTTTTCTGGGACTATAATACGGGAGAAATAATTCCATGGGATATTGAAGAGGGAACACAGACGGATGTAGAGACATATCACGATACTATGAGTAATATAACATATAGTCCACCAAGCACTCCTACAGATTCTACGTGGTATGGTATTCATTTTGTCATTGTTGATAGTAATACTAAACAATTATATCAGGGAGATGTAAATGTATGGATATATTGTGTAAAAGGGATCTCTAGGGCTAACTTTTGGCATGATAACGTTGAAATTCCGATTGATTCATTGACTATAAGTAATGGTTCAGAATATTGGTGGATGAGTGAAGAAGATTTAAACAATCTTATCGGCAAACAATTATGGGAATATATCTCAGCATTTAGAATATATTTTGGAAACAAGGTAATGACAATACCAGCATCTCGTTGTAGAAATATGTTCTACAATCTAACAATATATACGGATGGTAATGAAGCAGCAATGTTCGGCTACAACAACCCCGGAACATATACAAGCGGATATTTGGGACCTAATCCATTAAGCAGTCAGATATTCAGTTTAATATTGCCACTTATGATCTTCATGCTGGTAATGAAGCTAATAGACAGTATAACAAGGAGACGGTAAATGACTAAGAAGCATAAAATTGTTGGTAGAATAAAGAGGAAGCGTGGATGCGGATATTACGTGGACAGGGATGGCTATATTCGAGAATTCAAACTAAAGAAGAGAAAAAAGTGAGACTATGGGTAAATACATAGACGTTGGGAAAAAGGGAGTAGGGTTTGAAGATGTAAAACAGAAGGTTTACAGAGAATATAGGAGAAAAGGATATTCTAGGGAAAAAGCAGAGGAAATTGCTGAAAAAACTGCGGGAAAAGTATTTTGGCGGAAGTTTGGAAAAAAACGTGGAAAACAAATAATAAAAAAGGCAAGAAAGAAGGCTTCTAGAAAATCGAAAAGAAAATCCAGAAGGAAGAGGAAGCGTGGACGCAGGTAAACTTAAAAAGATATTATTTTTTTCTAATTTTTTGTTGGGAATATCTGGGCTTATTGATTTATTTTTATATATTTTTTATGGATTTAAAGTTCCAAGTTTTGTAGTATCTTTTTTCTGTATTTCCTTCATTCTCTATAATTTTGTTTTAATTTATTTTTTAAAATAAATTATAAGAAAAACGATGAGAAAAATGATATCCAAAAACATTAGTATCAATATGACAAACTCATCTACACCTGAATGATAATAACGGCTTACTTTTCCCATAACATAACTACCTACCGCAGAAAGTGTTATAAATAGAAATAGTAGGAATAATGCTAGAAATAGGTATGCTGTTTTTCTCATGTTTTATATTTTGTTTTTATAAACTAATAAATTTTACAGGTGTAAACAAAATAATGGAAATCCGGAACCCCCCCTCTATAACTTAGGATCTCTATCATTTAAATATAAGTGATTTAAGCATTAATTGGGGAAGCTATATGAGTTATGAAGTTGGATTTAGAGATGCATTGGAACTATGTAAAAATATTGTCATAAAATACGTAAAAGAAGAAAAGTTGAGAAAAACGTTGATTGACAAAATTGATTACTTTATTGTCCTTTTAAATGAAAAGAGACTTCAGAAGATAAGTTATTATCTCGGTTCCCTAGAGCATCTTTAATCATTAGATCGATTTCCAAAAGTTTTTCCACAACTTTTTTTCCTAAAGGGGAAAGATTAAGTAGTCTTTTATTCCCCATTCTTTCTTCCGTTATTAGTTTAAGGGAAAATAATGTATTCATACTTCTATAAACAGTACCAAAACTCATATCATTTTCATCAACAATATGGGCTATAGGAGATGCCCCCTTCTTAAATAAATATATTAGAATTTTAATATCGGAATCTTTGAGTTTCTCAATCATTTTGAACAACTCATACTTTACTATAGTAGTAGATTGAATAGCTATCACCCCTATATTTTTTATCTAATATTCTATTAGACTAGTAGAATATAAAACTATTAGAATCGTAAAGTTTATTAATCTCTTACTCTACTATTTTAGTAGAGTAGAAGAAAAGGGGTGAGATATTGGGGGATAAACTTTTCCTAATAGATTATGATATTCCAATGGATAGAAGGCATTCTTTCTATTATAGTTTACGGAGTGAGATAATAATGTTTCTGTTAGAGAAAATAGAGGATACTGTTATTCGTTATAGAAAATTTAGAGAGTTAAAGAAAATGTCTTTACGGCAGCTATTAAGTGAAATAGAATATACGAAATCAACTCAGAGCGTCATAATTACAAAAAATCTAAAACTTGCAAAAATAATCCACAGCATAGCAATACAGTATGGCACAAGCAATCTATACGAGGTGCGTAAACTTGCCTAAGAGTTTTAAAAAACTATATTCTTTTGAATGGAAGATTAGCGCCCAAAAGGAAAGTTTTGTAAAAGTGTTATTAGAATCCTGGGGGCTCCGGGTAAGAGCCGTTGGAATAGGTACTTTAAATGATAGATATTTAAATGATTTTATATCAGAGCCTGATTTTGAAGTTTATTATGAAAATGATCTTATAGCTTATATAGAAGTAACCGGAGCCAATTTAAAAATAAATAAACATGACAATTTATGGATTGCTGTTCATAAAATAGATAAATATAATATTCTACTACTTAACAGACCTGTTTATATTGTATATATGGGGTTCAATAGAAATCGTTTAATGTTTATAAAATATCTTCGCTTAAATGAAGTAAAAAAGTTTGAAAAAAATATTATTATAAAGAAGATAAGAGGACGATGCGAAAAGTATATAGCAATACCATATTCTAGATGGCACCCAATAAAAGAACTATATAGAGAATTTCTACAGGTGATTAGATGAGTATTTATTCTTATCTAGTGCTTAGGGATAATATAATTTTTAGAGGAAGAGAAGAAGCTAAGAAAAGTATAGCCGAGTATCTAAATATTTCAGAAGAAGAAATACAGGAAATTATAGTAGCAGAAAACTGTGTTTACGTTGAGACAAAAAAAGAGGTCATAAAAATTTTTAGCGATGGAATTCTAAGAGAGGTGAAGGCATAATGGTTATATTCTATACTTTACCACCAAATAATATAGCTTTTCCCTACATACTTCTAAATGCTCATCATCCCAATCTAGGATATATAAAGAGATATCATAAAAATATAAAAAGTATTATTATTGATAGTGGAATAGAGATTTTCCGCTCCATGGAAAGAGTTGATTATCCAAGAAATTATGAATACAGGATAATAAAAATATATAATTTTATAAGGCAATTTGTGGAAGAAACCTATTTAACAGTACCTGATTACTGCGATGACTATCATCCTGGCCACTTATGGATTTCAGATATGAGTAATATTGAGAGAACAATAGTAAATGTGGCATATTATACATCGAAATATAATTTAAATTGGCTGATACCTATTCAGGGATGGTATAAAAATCCGGACTCAGTATATTTATGTCTAAAATATTACGATACCTTAGATATTTTGGAAAAATTTGAATATTTTGGAATTGCAATGTTATGCACAGAAAACAATATGAAAATTATTCATAAGACAATAAAAAATGTAAAGAGTGTTCTTAATAAAGATGAAAAACTTCATGTATTTGGCCTGAAGATAAAAACACTCCGAAAAGTATACAAATATATTTATAGCTTTGATAGTATGGCATGGACAAGGCCTGTAAATTCATATCTTAAGAAATATTTTAGTGATAGAAAAAATCGTTCTGTACGTTCTGGAGTTATAGATTATAAAAAAATGCGAGAACTCTATTTCCAGGCCTATTTAAAAACACTAACACCATATATCCAGGTGAAATAAATGAATGAACCGGAGTTTATAAAAAATAATCCTTGGATTAATGTTCTTGAGAAGAGAGGGAAAGATAATGAGTTTACAGGTGTTAATAAAAATTGTAATAATAGTAATAATAGTAATACAGAGTTTAAAATAAAAAATAAAATTAAATTAAATAATAATAAAATAAATAATGAAAATATTTCTCAAAAAAGTATTACTATTACTACTATTATTACTAAAAATGATAACAGGTGTAAACTAACATACTTCAATCTCGCATTAGAATTCCTAAGAAAAAACTATGAATTCACTCAAAAAGCATTTTTCCTATACTTAATGGAAATAGGATGCAGCTATTTCACAGCTAGAAACTATTTCTACCTCTTTCAAAAAATGGGCTATATAATAAAAATAAACAGAAAAATCTGGAGAAGCAGAATTTTCGAGGTGATAAATGATGCTTAGATATAAGATTAGTGAGCGTGAGATAATTCTTAAAACGCTTGAGTATTTGGCTTTTACGGAGCAAAAAAGCTATTATTATCCGTATTGTATTAGGAAGATAATTATTAAAATATGTTTTGGAAATAATTATAACTATATTAATAGTATTCCTGCATCTACAATCTTAACATTGAAAGGAATACTTAACTTTCTAGGAATAAAAACAGAGAAAAAACGCTATCTAAAGGCTTGGGTTTCATTGGAAGATCAACAGAGACTTCGGAATTTTTTAAAACTAGTGGTGAGATAGGTGGGTAAATTTAAAAAATATGAAAGCTGGGTAATTTTTATAGCGCTTATCATCTTTTATGTTATTTCATTATGGCTAATAAGCAATTAGGTGATAAATAGATGGAGATGTATTCTCTACTAGATTATTTAATAGGATTTGCGTGTGGAGTTCTTACTTCTTGGGTGGATCCGGCTTTCACAGTACTAACATATATAGTACTAATAAATATAGATAAAAAGACAATTACACCCGGAATTTCTATTAGTTTTCTTGTTGGTGCTATGATAGGAATACTAATAAAAAAAGTGAATGAGGCAGAAATCGGTGATAATGATGGAGACAACGGTTTTTAACTACAAAAATAATCAATTAATTATGCCATATGTAGTTAAAAGAGTTTATGGAAAACTCTACGTCTATAGACAGTTCCGGGTTGGTAAAAAAATTTTTACTAAATATATTGGAAGTTTAGAAAAAATTGTAAATTTCTATCTTCAAAATAAAGATAATTTTAATGTATGCGGCCGCCGGGATTTGAACCCGGGTCATCGGCGTGGAAGGCCGGCGTCCTAG
>Ga0190363_1001991_pt1 | contig 11907 bp, 10 predicted proteins | sample 48721867_MG_FD_161272 | JGI IMG/M metagenome (GOLD analysis project Ga0190363, IMG submission 161272) | Hydrothermal vent microbial mat bacterial communities from Southern Trench, Guaymas Basin, Mexico - 4872-18-6-7_MG | ecosystem: Environmental > Aquatic > Marine > Hydrothermal vents >...
GACGGTTGTCAACCTGCCTGTAGGGGGAGAAGGCCGGGCGCTTAAAATCTAGGTTGCCATGAAGATAGGGATCCTCAGCAGGTGGAATGCTACCTGTGGAGTTTCCCTGCATGCTGAGCTTTTGGGGAGAGAACTCTTGAGAAGAGGATACGTGGTAAAGGTTTTTGCCCCCTTCCTTTCAAGCGCAAACAAATGGTGGCATCACAAGATAATAAGGCCGGACGAGGTGTACGTAAGAAGGGTTTACACCGAAACCTCGCCGGAAGGGAGCGAGGGGAGTCTAGAGAAGAAGAAACTCCTCGCGGAAAAGCTCGATCTCCTCCTGGTCGAATCTTATGAGAAAATCCCCTACAAGGATGTGGAGGAGCTAGCGAAGGTCCTGAAAGACAAAGGCATCCCATCCATAGCCGTCGTCCACGAGGGGGCTTATGAGGACATCGGCTACACGGATATGTCCGCGTTTGAGGCCGTGGTGGTCTTTGATGAGAGGTACATAAAGGAGGTTCTGAAGGAAAGGGTAGAACAAACGAAGGTGCATGTGATCCCCTACCCCTGCCACCCAGTGAGGGAAGGAAAAAGGAAGTTCATGGAGGACGGGAAAATAACCTTCTTCACTTTCGGAAGGCAACCGAAGGAGGAATACAAAGAGTACATAGAGGCCCTAAGAGCACTAAGTGAAGAATTCGAAAACATACGCTACAGAATAGTCCGGGCGGATGAGCTTCTCGAGGTAAGCTACAACTGGGTGGTGCAGGAAAGAAAGGTCCTCGATTTGGAGGAAATTTACCAATACCTTCACGGCTCGGACTTCCACCTCCTTCCTAAGGGACGCACCAGGCGGGTTGTAGTCTCCTCGACGCTTTGTCAGGTGCTTGGAGCCCTTTGCACAACCGTTGCTCCAAAGTCGAGGTTCTTCGAGTCCCTTCCCCAAGGAGAAGGGACACCGGTGGTACTTTATGACAACGTTGAGGATCTGGTCGCCAAGCTCAAAAGGCTCATCTCGGACGGAAGGCTGCGGGAAAGGATAAAGGAAAACGCAAGAGAATACGTGGAAGAAAATAGCGTCGGTATGATAGCAGATAGGTTTGAAAACCTAATTCATAAGAGCTTAGCCGGAGGCAGAAAGTAGATGCGCTAGCATATGGTGGCCCACTCCAGGGGCTGAGTGAGCTGTGGCCGGCCAGCTGCCTCGGACTGGAACGAACCCCCAATCTGGGGTAAAGAGTTAGGGGATGGCTGCGAATTTGGACAGGACCTCTCCTATACCGCTTTACCGGCAGATAAAAGAGGTTATCCTGGAGTGGATGCGGTGTGGAGAACTTATGCCGGGGGCAAGGCTCCCGCCGGAAAGGGAGTTGGTACGGCGCTTCGGGGTCAGTCGCCTCACGGTGCGCCAGGCTATCTCCGAGTTGGCGAGCGAAGGTGTGGTGTACCGCATTCAGGGGAGTGGGACTTATGTGGCCGGGAAACGGCCGGTTGTGCTCCGAGCGTTGGTGTCGGAGCGGGAATGGGTGACCGCGCTGCAGGATGCTGAATGGTACTACAACGAGTCCCATCCCCATAGCCCCCTGCGCCTTGAAATCAGGGTGGTTGGGCGGCCCAGGTTGCGTGATGAGATAGTGCTGGCGGTTGCCTCAGGGGAGGCTCCCGACATCGTTCTCATCGACTGCGCTTGGATGGCCGAACTGGCTTCCCTTAAGTTCTTCCTTCCGATCGACGAACTTGACCCCCACTGGACAAGTGAATACCTGGCAGACCTCTTTCCCGTCATCCGGCTGGGAAATCGCCACGGGGATGGACATCTGTACGGGGTACAAACAGAGGTCAGTGCGACCGTGCTTTGGTATCGAAGGGACTGGCTGATCCAGGAAGGGATGGCTGTTCCCCGCACGTGGGATGAGCTGGTATCCGTGGCCAAGCGGTTCAAGCCCCGCCAAGGAACCCGAGGATACCCGCTGGCCTTCTGTGGAGGGCTGCGGGGAGGGGAAACCACCACGTACCAGCTTTTGCCGCTGTTTTGGAGTACAGGGGAGGAGTTGATCTCGGCAGGCAGGCCCGCACTAGACAGCCGCGCAGCAGACACGCTTAGGTTTCTTAAAGATCTCGTGCATGTTCACCGTCTGGCTCCGGCCGAGGTGGTGGCCTTTTCCTGGGATGAGCCCAGGCGCCTGTTCGCCCAAGGCCAGGTGGCCTTTGCCTTCGGCGGAACGTACGACAAGCGTCCCATTCAGTCCACCGCCCGCTGGAGTGAGCAGGAGTTCCGCAAGCGGGTCGGGATGACATTCGTCCCAGTCGATCCCGCCGGAAGGATAACCACCAGTGTGGCCGGTGGGATGGTGTTTTCCGTGCTCCGGCAGACCAAGCACCCGGAGGTGGCGGCGGAATTGCTGAAGCTTCTGGCGTCCCCACAGCTGATGAGCCGCTTCTGCCAGCGGACGGGGCGGGTTCCGAGCCGCATTTCAGTGGCCAGCTCTCTTGAGGCCGATCGCCACTGGTTCCAGCGCAAGACGGTCGAAATCTTAGCCCATGCCCGCCCACGCCCTTACAGCCCCTATTACTCCAAGATATCCACTCAGTTCCGGCTGATGGTGGAAAACGTGCTCACGCAGCGGATGTCGCCTGAGGAGGCGGTCAATCGCGCACGGAACGGAATCGAGGCTATACTTATAAAGTGAGCTTTACCCTCCTTTGCCGAAGGCTCGCGCTGCATACCGGCTTACCATTTGGTGCAAGTAATGGAGGGCGTAGTCGTAGCCTCGCAGGGCCACCGTCACCGTGTACCCGAGGACGCGGGCCAGCCACAGCCGGAAGATGAGCTCCTGCCAATCTCGGTCCGTCGGGTCGAAGTGCTCAAGGAGGATTTGATAAACCCTGTACCATGTATCCTCGTCCATAAATCCGAATCGGGGGAAACTTCGGCAGGCCAACATCCCTTCTTGGACCTTGTCTGGGAAGTATGCCAGGAGCTCCTCTTGCCGGGGGGTCCAACCCTCGACGAGAAGCGAAAGCGACCCTTCCACATCGTAGCCGATCTTCTCTCGCACTTCCTGGGGTACCGGCCCGGGGTATTCGATGCGGTGGGTCCCCCCCCTGGGTACGCGTTCGCCTTGGAGGGACTGGATTGCGGAAAAACACTCAACCAGCATGGTCTTAAGATCTGTAAGCTTTCCGTATAGTTTATGCAGCTTACCTGCTCCGATGTAAGTCTCATACAAGCTAAACTGGTTCTGTACGATGGCGAAGGTGTAGAGGGTGTCGATTCCCCAGTCGCTTTGCCGTCGCACGCGCTCGTCGTTGAGCAATTGCTCGGCTACCGATCGGGAGAGAAGGAGTTCCCCTCCCAGGGGTTGTTCTATCCAGGGGAGCGTGGATTCGGGCCACAGGATGGCAAAGCCTGTCCGTGTGATGAGCCAGGTTATCATGGCGTCGGTGCTGGCCCGAGGGAAGTAGTGTCGCACCACATCGAACCCTTGGTCTGCGGCCTCCTCGGCTTTGCTGATCCACTCCTGGGAAAACGACACGATATCTGCATCGTAGAAGTGGAGCCTCCCGTAGGCCGTTTCCTCGAGGAAGTACTTGAGGGCGGTGTTCATGCCGTCGCCCTTCCCCGGCCGGAGCTCTCCGATCCGCTCTTGGACGATAACGCTGACGGGCTTTCCATGTTTCTTTTTGAGCCTGGGAGAGGCCTCGGCCAGGGCCGTGAAGCAGTTGTCCTCGCTCACCCCCACGCAGAGGACCTCCTGTACCCGGGGGTGGGAAAGGGCGACGTTTACATTCCCGATTAGGACCTCCGGATCCTCGTTCTTGAAGGGAAACACAACAAGGGACATCGTTACCTCCTGTCGTTACTCGAGTTTGAGGGCTTTCTCTGTTTCCTCGCTGAAAAGGCGGATTTTCTCCTTGGTAAGCACTAGGCCTATGGTCTGGCCAGGTTGAGCGGAGAGGTCGGGGCTCGTGGCCACCTTAAGGATGTCCCTGTCCACCTGGACCGTGAGGAGCTGCTGTGGGCCCAGCGGCTCGGCGACGATCAGTTGGGCGGGGAGGGCCCCCTCCTCCGCCGTGGGGCGTACCTCGATGTTCTCCGCGCGGATCCCTAAAATCAGGGTCTTCCCTACCATATCCCGGAGCTTTCCCTCCCACTCCGCATGTACCTCCACTGGAAAGTCGCCCACGGCCAGGTACACGCGCTCGTCCCGGCTCCTAACTTGGGCTGAAAGGAAGTTCATGGGCGGGGTGCCGATGAATCCCCCCACGAACACGGTGGCCGGTTTGTCGTAGACCTCGTTGGGGGTATCCAGCTGGACTATCTCCCCCTCCCTCATCACCGCGATCCTGTCCCCCAGGGACAAGGCCTCTATTTGGTCATGGGTTACGTACACGGTGGTGGTGCCCACCTCCCGGTGAAGCCTCTTGAGCTCGGCCCGCATCTGGAGCCTGAGCAGGGCGTCCAGGTTGGAGAGCGGCTCGTCCATGAGGAGGACGTCCGGCTTCATCACGATGGCCCGGGCCACAGCCACCCGTTGGCGCTGGCCGCCTGAAAGCTGGGAGGGATAGCGATCCAGAAGCTCGCCTATCTGCAAAAGCTCCGCCACCTCTCGGACGGCCTTCTTTATCTCCTCTTTCGGCAGGTGGCGCATCCTTAGGCCAAAGCCGATGTTCTTCTCAACGGTCATGTGGGGAAACACAGCGTAGCTTTGGAACACCATGGCGATCCCCCGCTTGGCCGGCGGAAGCTCCGTAACGTCCCGGCCCCCGATGAACACCTTGCCTTTGTCTACCCGCTCGAGGCCGGCGATGCAGCGCAAAGTGGTGGTCTTGCCGCAGCCGGAGGGGCCTAGGAGGACCAGGAATTCCGCCTCCTGCACCAGAAGATCTAGGTCCTTAACCGCCTCTACCTTGCCGAACGTCTTGCGTACTCCCGCTAGTCTAATCTCCCCAGCCATGTCTCACCTCTCCGCCGTGGCCCCGCCCCACATGTGGAACAGATACCGCCGGATCAAGAACATGAACAGGAGCGCAGGCAGGATCATGAAGAACCCCCCGGCGAACCTGAAATCCAGCGGCGAAGCCTGGATGGTGGTGATGATATGTGCCGGCAGGGTTCGGTTGCGCACCGTGAGGATGGCCGCGGCGAACACCTCGTTCCAGGAAATGACGAAGGTGAACATGGCCGCCGCGGCCAATCCTGGAAGGGCGAGCGGCAAAGCCACCCGGACGAACGCCCCCAGGCGGCTACAGCCCAACGTCATGGCCGCCTCCTCCAACTCCTTGGGCACCCCCATGAAGATCCCGGTGGTGATGATCACGGCGAAGGGGAGGGCCATGGCAGTGTGGATTAAGGCCACCCCCACCAGGGTGTCGTAAAGCCCCCACCTGATGAAGGTAACGGCCAAGGGGACAGCTAGCAGGGCGGTGGGGAACATCCGCGTGATGAGGATCCCCAGCCGAAAGGCTTCCCTCCCCCGGAAGAGGAACCTAGCCACCGCATATCCTGCGGGTGCCCCCACTGCCAGGGTGAAGGCCAACGTGAGCAGGGCGACCTGCACGCTGTTTGAAAGCGAGCGCACTACCCCGTGCGCGCCCAAGAAGAACCGCATCGTCTCCAAGGAGAAGTGGCTTGGGATGATGGATCTAGGCCACAGGTAAAGCTCCTGCCGCGGGGTGAAGGCGGAGATGCCGATCAGGAGGATAGGGACAAGGACCCACAGGGCCAATGCCAGGGCAGCCATGTAGATCAGGGTTTGCCGGAGCAGATAACGGTAGCTCACCCTCGCATCACCTCCGTCTTCGACCTCAGATACCTCAGGTAGACCCACGTCATGGCGATGGAGATCACCATCAATAGGACGGCGTAGGCAGAGGCGACATGGGAATTACGATACAGGAATTGCCAGAAATAGGCCTCCCCTGCCAAGACGGGGGTGATCTGCCCGGCCAAGGCGAGCACCACGGCGAACGTCTGAAGGGCGAAGATCGTCCGGATGATCAGTGCCGACTGTAGCGAGGGTTTAAGCAAGGGAAGGATTACATACCAGATCTTCTTCCATCCCCTTGCCCCCAAGACCTCGGCCGCCTCCAGATAATCCCTGGAAATCATTTGCAACCCCGCCACCAGGATCACCATCACGATGGCGGTAGCCCGCCAGTGTTCTGCCGCCACCACGGATAGGAAAGTGTAGTTGATGTTCTGATAGGAGAGATAATGGATCGGGCGCTCGACGATCCCCAGGGCGTAGAGGATCGAATTCAAGAACCCGCGATGGGTGAAGATGGAGAGCCAAATGAGGCCGGCAGCAAGGTCCGCGATCCCCAGGGGAAGGGCGAAGATGTACAGGAGGAACCTGGATCCCCTAAAACCCGTATTGAGAACGAGGGCCATGGCCAAGGCGGTGGCAACGTTCAGCGGGACGATGGTGACGGCAAATAGGAATGTGAACTTAAGGGCATCAAAGAAGCGCACATCTGAGACCATTTTTTTAAAGTAATCTAAGGTGAACCCGGTATCACCATAAAAAGCGAGGCTGACCGCTTTGAAAAGCGGCATCAAGAAGAAGACCCCGATGAAGATGAGGGTGGGGAGAAGGAGCCAATAAGGGAGCAGGCTATCCGTCCCCAGAAGCTTCCGTAGCCTTTCGTTCACGGGAAACAAAGCGGGCGGGGGAGGCCTCTGGCTCCCCCGCCTAACTCCTGGTTACTTGCCGTCGGGGGCCGGATATGGGGCTCCGGCCTTAAGATACAGCTCCCGCATCCGGGTGGCCTGGGCCCGCAGGAACTCCAGGTCCACCGGCTGGCCCTGGATGACGAACTTGTAGAAAGTGTCCTTGTAGATCTTCTTGTACTCGTCGGGGATGCCGCCGGGGATGAAGCAGACGATGGCGTCCGGGGAAGCTGCCTGGGCGGACACCCCCTTGGCCAGGATCTGCAGGGCTCCAGCGGGCACCGCCCCAGACGCCTCAGCTACCGCTGGGAAGAACCCCACGCCTTGCAGGATCTTCACCTGGACCTCAGGGGAGGTGAGGTATTCGATGAGCTTCGCGGCCGCCTCCGGATTCGGCGAGGTCTCCGGGATGGCTAGGCCGGCGAGCACGCTGATGAAGCCGCGGCCGGCAGGGCCGGCCGGGGAGGGGATGGCGATGAAATCATTGGGCCGCTGGACGATGGCCTCCTTCACTCGGGCGGTGTGATCCCAGGCAACCCAGACCTCCTCGGACAAAAGTGGCGTGTCCATGGCGTCCCAGGTGGGAGCAGCGGGGCTCACGTACTGCCAGAGCTCCTGCATGTAGTTCCACATGTCCACCGCGGCGGCGGAATCGAAGGCCAGCACCTGATAGCCGGTGAAGGAGGGGTAGAGGTAGCCGTGGATAAAGCGATGGAGGAGGCTCTTGGGACCAGCAGGGATGCCGAGCTTTTGCTCCCCGGTGGCCTCATAGATGTTCTTGGCCCACGCAAGAAGATCGTCATAAGTCAGGGCCCAGATGTTGGCCCCTACCGGCAGGTAGGCCAGGGCCTTGACGTTCACCACCATCAGGTAGGTGGCCTGCATCAGGGGGATGTAGACATGCTTTCCGGCCATCTGGCCCTTGGCCATCAGGGTGGGACTGATGGTGCCGCCCGGGGTGATACCGCTTACATCTGCCAGGGCGTAGGCGAAGGGCGCAAGATCCCCGTGCAGGCCGCAGAGAACTGCTACCTCACCTGCACCGGCCTGGTATTCGGCTTCGATCCGGGAGGCAAACTCTGCATACTCAACGTTGAGGAGGTCCACAGAGATCCCGGTTTCCTCAGCGAAGGGGGCGAGGATCTGGCTGCGCACGAATTCGCCTTCAGCAATCGGGGTGAACTGAGTGGACATCCAGGTAATGTCCGCAGCGGACGCAAGAACTCCAAACGCCAGAACACCTAGCAAGATAAGTCGCTTCACTTGTACCTCCTTTTTTCATTTCATAGCCTCAACTGTTCCCTTCAAGAGAACCTACCGCTTGTTCCGGCCGATCACCCCCTAGATAAAGATTGGTCTAGACCAGTATAGGGAGCCAGGCACCTGGCGTCAAGAACTCAGGAAGCCTACGCTAAGCGGACAAGATTCCCCTCTAGCTGGAAAAGCGGTGTGTTGTCTTTTCCGGTAAAGGCTATACAATCCGGCCCAAGAGCGTCGGCCATGTCGCGTATTGGCATTTGTCATTTTCGGGTTGGGGAAACGGACGGGGTCTCCCTGGAGATCGACAAGTGGCGGGCGGCCCTGGAGGCCTTGGGCCATAGCGTCTTCTTATGTGCGGGGCGCTCTGGTGGGGAGGAGGCGTTCCTCATCCCCGAGCTCTCCCTGGATCATCCAGAAGTGGAAAAGATCAGGCGGAACGCCTTTCAATCCTTTTCCGACTATCCGTCAGAGCGTGAGCTGCACGACCACATCGAGGCCATGGCCTCGCGCATCGAACGGGGGCTTCGGCATTTCATCGAGGTATACGATGTACAACTTCTGATCGTGGAGAACATCTGGTCGCTCTCGCCGAACCTGCCGGCCACCTTGGCCCTGTGGAGGACGGTACGGTCCCTGCGGCTTCCGGCAATTGCCCATCACCACGATTTCTATTGGGAAAAGGACGACTACCAGGGCCCCACCTGCGGGCTTGTTAGGCGACTCCTTTCCGAGTACTTCCCGCCACGTGACCCGCAGCTTGTGCACGTGGTGATCAATCGTCTGGCCCAGGAGAAGCTCCGCCGGCGGGGGATCGAGTCCATCGTGATTCCCAACGTCCTGGACTTCGGGCAGAGGCCAAAGCTTGACGAGTTCAATCAGGATTTCCGAGAGCGATGCGGACTTGCCCCAGGGGATGTGGTCTTGCTTCAGTCGACCAGGATCGTGCGGAGGAAGGGGATTGAGCTAGCGGTGGACTTGGCTTGCATCCTTTCACAGCCGCAATTCAAGCAAGCCCTGCGCCGCCGCGTGCAGGCACGCGGAGGACACGGGGAGGCACATCCCGTGCTTCTCTTTCCCAACCTCGTTGAGGACAGGTCTTATTTTGAGCAGCTCCAGGATAGGATCTCCCGCCGTGGAGTGGATGCACGGTTTATCTTCGACCGAGTGGCCTTTCAGCGGGCGCGACGGGATGGCGAGAAGATCTACTCGCTGTGGGATACCTACCTATTCGCCGACGTTATGACTTATCCCTCCTTACAGGAAGGGTGGGGCAACCAGTTTCTGGAAGGGGTTTGGGCGAAGCTGCCAGTGGTCCTCTTTGAGTACCCGGTTTTCAAGACCGACATCGCACCCCTGGGGTTCCGATGTGTGTCCCTGGGCCAAACCCTGGAGAGGGACTCGGATGGACTGTGGCGGGTTCCCGAGCCGACCCTCCGGCGGGCGGCCAAGGAAGCGGCCGAGCTCCTCTCGTCGCCTGAGCAGTACAAGCGGTGCGTGGAGCATAACTTCGAGCTCGCCCGGGAGTACCTTTCCACCGTGCGGCTCCGGGAGCTGCTGGGCGATATGGTGACGAGGAGCCTAAAGAGCCCTCAAGGAGCTTCGGTTGTCAGGCCGCGCTGAGCTGGTTGTAGGGGTCTGCACGAAGAACTGCGCGTCCACGATCCAGAGGGTGCTTGCGGCAGTGGACGAAGGGCTCGCCCGGTTCTTCCCGACGCGGAAGTCCCTAATCGTTGTTTCTGACGGGTTCTCCACCGACGGGACTAGGGAGCTGGCGGCTGAAGTCTCCACCCGAGCGGGGAAACTCGTGCTGACTCAGCGAGGGGGGCCGGGCAAGGGCGTGGGGGTGCGGACCATCCTGCAGGTGGCTGAGGAAAAACAGGCCCGCGCCATCGCCCTGGTGGATGGGGACCTGTTGAGCCTCAAGCCTGACTGGGTCAGGCTTCTCCTTCAGCCCATTCTGGGAGGAGCCGAGCTTGTGGTCCCACTCTACCTTCGTCATCCCCACGATGGGGTGATCACAAACCACGTGGTCTACCCGCTGGTCAATGTCCTGTTCGGCCTTGGGGTGCGGCAGCCCATAGGGGGTGAGTTTGCCCTTTCCGGAAAGCTTGCAGGACGACTTCTTGAAGACCCTTTATTTCCAGACAAATTTGGGATCGATATTTTCATAACCGTGGTTGGGGCGGTGGAGGGCGGGAGGGTGGTGGAAGCCGCCCTAGGGGTGAAGGAACACGAGTCCACCAAACAATACGCCGATCCCGAGGCCCTGCTGGTTCCGATGTTTCACCAGGTTGCGGGGACCTTGTTCCGCTTGGTGCACCACTTCCGGGACCATGTGAAGAGAGTGCGGAAGGTGCAGGCCGTGCCGCGGGTGGGGGAGCTTCCCCCCTTTGAGCCCTCCCCGGTCCCGGTGGATGAGGGGCGCCTTCTCTTGAGATTCCGCTCTCTTGTCGAGGAGCGGATTGCAGGCAAGGACACCTTCCTCGGCCCCTTGGCGGAGAGGGTGGAGCAGCTTTCCCGCATGCCCCTTTCTTCGCTCGAGTTTCCGGTGAGCCTCTGGGCCGAGGCCTTGTATAGGGCGATCGGTGCCTTCCCCCGCTCTCCTGAGGACACGCTTTGCGTCCTTGAACCCCTGTGGCAGGGGAGGTATCTTGCGTTTGTGAGAGAGACGAAGGGGCTTACGGTTCCCGAGGCGGAGTCCCGGATCTGCGGGCAAGTTTCCGAGTTCTGGAAGCTCCGAAGTCTTCTGGAGCAGCTGCTGTGAAGACCGTCATCTTGGCTGGGGGGTACGCGAGGCGCCTGTGGCCCATCACGCTCGACCGCCCCAAGCCACTCCTTCCGGTGGCCGGAAAACCGATCCTGGATTACACGTTAGAAAAGTATCCATTTTCGGATCCCCCCATCCTCTCCGTGAACCGGAGGTTCGAGGGGCACTTCTTGCGGTGGGCCAAAGGGAGACAGTTGCAGGTGGAATTGGTGGTGGAGGACACCCAGGCCGAGGAGGAGAAGCTCGGCTCGGTGGGGGCGCTCGCCTACGTGGTGGAGCGCCTGGCTTTGGACGATGACCTCCTGGTGATCGGAGGAGACAACCTATTTCCCTTCGACCTGAAAGCCTTTGCGGACGCTTTTGCTGGGGATCCTTTGGTGGCCTTATGCGACCTCGGTGACCCTGCCCGGGCACGGCGGAAGTACGGGGTAGCGGTGGTGGAAGGCGGCCAGGTGGTGGAGTTTCAGGAAAAGCCAGAGGCCCCCAAATCCGCCCTTGCGAGCACCGCCTGCTATCTCTTCCCCCGCCGGGTTCTTCCCTATTTCAAGGAATTCTTGGCCCAAAGCTCGGCCGGAGGGGATGCCCCAGGGTACTTTCTGTCCTGGCTCCTTGCCCGGGAGAGGATCCAGGCCTTCGTGTTCAGTGGAGGCTGGTTCGATATCGGCGGGCGGGAGGCCTATATCGCAGCCAACCTCCACTTCGCCGGGGGGGAGAATTGGGTTCATCCTGAGGCGGAGGTACGGGCCTCTCGGCTCCAGCGCTCGGTGGTGCTTGGCCCTTGCCGGATCGATGGCGCAGCTCTCACTGGCTGTGTGGTGGACGAGGACACCGAGCTCATCGGGGTCCGGCTCGAGGACATGCTGATAGGGCGGGGGAGCAGGTTGCGCGGCTCATAGCCTCATTGACAGGGCGCCCCTTACCCCCGAGAATGCTCCAATCCAAATTCGAGGTGAGTTTCATGCGAAAACTTCTGCTGATCGTCCTGTTGGGTTTGGGAGTGGGCCTTGTCGCCCTGGCCCAAGAGCCCGTGGCCATCGTCAACGGGGAGTCCATCTCCCGCCAGGAGCTGGACCAAGCGACCGGCCTTAGTTCCCTCATCTTCACCATCTATCAGCAATTCCCTCGCTTTGCGCAGACCCTGCTTACCACGGACGAGGGGGCAGCCCTTATCCGCCGCTACCAACATGATGTCCTGGAACAGCTCATCCTGAGGAGACTTCAG
>Ga0190363_1001992_pt1 | contig 11902 bp, 13 predicted proteins | sample 48721867_MG_FD_161272 | JGI IMG/M metagenome (GOLD analysis project Ga0190363, IMG submission 161272) | Hydrothermal vent microbial mat bacterial communities from Southern Trench, Guaymas Basin, Mexico - 4872-18-6-7_MG | ecosystem: Environmental > Aquatic > Marine > Hydrothermal vents >...
GTAGTAAGGAGAGTTTTACTGAGGTAGTGAAGGCAGCTTCGGGCATACCTGTATTAATGAGTGGTGGGCCGAAGGTTGAAAGAGCTATAGATTTTCTAAGGGTTGTAAAGAACGTGATGGAAGCTGGTGCTAGAGGCGTTGTTATTGGTAGAAATGTATTTCAGCATAAAAACCCTAAAGGTATGACTAAAGCAATAATGGCGATAGTTCATGAGGGGAAGGAACCTGATGAGGTAATTAAGTATGTAGAATAGGTGTAGGTATTGATAGACGTAGTAGCTGTTGGTCATGTTCTATTAGATATTAGATTCTTGGTGAATAAGTTCGTGGGCCCTAATGAGGAGGGCACCATACTCAAGGAAACACGTGGCGTGGGTGGTTCAGCAGCTAATGTAGCAATAGGTATTAGAAGACTAGGATTTAAATCAGCCATCATAGCTAAAATAGGTTTTGACCCATTTGGTAGAATAGCTGTTGAGGAGTTAATGAGGGAGGGAGTAGACTTATCAGGTCTAAGAGTAGGTTTTGGAACAACGGGGTTTAGTATCGTAATCATTGATAAGCAGGGTCAGATAGTCATATATGGCTTTAAGGGCTCGTCAGAAAAATTGACCCCTCAGGAAGTAGACTTAAGCATTATTAAGGATTCAAAGTATGTACATGTATCTAGCCTAAGATTAGATACTTCCGTAAGAGTAGCTAAGATAGCTAAGGAGTTAGGTAAGATCGTATCATGGGATCCAGGTAGGGTACTATCAAGAGCTGGATTGACGAGATTAAAGGAAATGATTAAGTATGCTGACATAGTTCTAGCTAATGAGGAAGAAATGAAAGCTATGACAGGTGAGAGTAATTATAGAGTAGCAGCTAAGATATTGAGAAATCTAGGACCTAGACTAGTAATAGTTAAGAGGGGACCTAAGGGCGTCTACGTGGAATCTGATGGAGGGTGTTTTAGCGTACCATCGCTTAAACCCCCCAAAATAATCGATACAACTGGTGCAGGTGACGCATTTACCGCAGGCCTTCTTTCATCACTATTAAGGGGATACGACATAGAGAAAGCAGTTAGATACGCAGTTGCTACGGCGACATTAAAGATTTCAAGACTAGGATCCCATGAAATACCGACGCACAGTAAAGTAGTCAGCTTTCTTCAGATACATCAGCAATGGTAGGTTTAAGTACCGATACTAGCTCCTTAACACTTATTTTAACTAAGTGATGAACTGATCCACCACCTACAAGGACAACATCCTTACTTAATACCTTCTCATCAATTATAACACTCAACTTAGCTACTGACTCAGTAAGTGGACTTACTTCACCAGGTTTAAGACCTATTATCTCTTTTAGTTCGTTAGGCTTAGCAAACCTAACAGTCTTTACTCCCAATAATCTCCTTAACTTCCTTAAGCTTAATCTATAGTTACCTAAAAGCAGTATAGCATGAGGTTTACCATCAGCTAAAACTATTAATGTCTTAACTATGATATCTGGTGGCATCCCAGAGGCTTTCGATGCTTTAAGGACGCTCTCAACACTTTCACTAAATTCTAATACTTCAGCTCTTAATTTATGTGTCTTGATGAACTCCTTAACCTTAGAAACACCAGTTGAATTCAAGATATCAACCCTAGTAACGCTGTGGTTTACTCATGTAATCACAGCTTAATCCATACTTATTATTTCACCTACACAATACGTGTATTTATTTCTTCCAACATGTAACGGTATTTCCGTAATTAAGTCACTACGGAACAGCTCGTAGTCAGGTTTAGCGTAGATATCCTCAATCTTCCCTATAACTACATTATGATCTCCTGCCTCAATATCTTTCCATAAAGTACATTCAGCTACAACTAATGATTCAAGTATTATTGGAACTCCTAGTCTTCTACCCTTCGTATATGTTAACTTAGCTTTCACTATTTTATCAGGAACTTCCTTACCACTTACTGAGCCTAAGAAGTGTATACTACTAAGGTACTTCTTTGGTAGAATATTTAGGGAGAACGTCTTACTCTTAATGATTAATTCATACGTAAACCTCCTCTTAGAAATAGCTATAGCAACGTATGGGGGACTCCTAGATATAGGCATTGTCCATGAAGCAGCCATCGCATTAACTTTACCATTAAACTCTGAAGCAACCAATATCACAGGTCTAGGATGCAATATATAAGGCCACTCCTTAAATCCTATATTCTTCCAACTCAAAGTAAAAACCCAAATAATACTTCATAAATAAATATTTAAGTATTGAATTATGCCCATGACAGCACCATAAGGTCTCTAGCTCATATATAGCCTAAAGCTCTTAACCTCTCCTTAATCTTTTCCTCGTCCTCCTTACTTAATTCCACCTGCTCCTCCTCAGTTAATACCTCCCTCAATAAGAACTCAACAAGCTCTTCAACACTATTAAAGCCACCTTGCTCTTTAATGAACTTTAATGCTTTGTCATATAATTCCTTAGATATAGATATCTGAACTTTATCTCCATTCATTCTAACTCACTCATAAATAATGTTATGTAGAAACTTTTATTTCCTCTCAAATAATATGTCTTCAATCAATTCCCTAACATTATTTATCTTCATTATTCCCAAATCACCGCGTGATATTGTTCCTTCTGGATCATATATTGACAGAACCCCTAACCAATCATGCATAGCATCGTCAGGACCTCTATCATTCTCCGGTAAGTATTTTGAATGCCAACCAATAGTTCCTGCAGGTCTCCAGTTAAGGTTATCTAGATATACCATAAGATCTGGTGCATCACCCTTAACCTCAGGATATAAGTCATGAGGCTTATAGACCTGGTTATGCCACACATCACCTTTAGGTCCTCTTATTCTCTCTATATCCCTCTTTAAGTTACGTATAATGTCCTCATAATCATCCCCATGAACTACACCGTATTTCTCTCTCCCCTTAAGGTTTATAAATACTCTACTATAGTAACCTCCCCACCCCCAAGCTACTGTACGTTCCCAATCTATCATATCTTCCCTAAGATCCGTCCCCGACCTTAATTCTTGGACATTGACTTTTAATTTTAAGTAACCCTCATCAATAAGCCATTGATTTATCGTGAATGCCCCAATCATAGGTTTAACGCCGTGATCACTAACAATAATTATTACGGTGTCCTTGAGTAGATCGTTGTGAACACCACTAAACCACTCATCAATAAGCCCATAAACTTCAGGAATGACCTTACTATACCTTGGGTGTTCAGTAAATCTTGGATGTCTCTTATCGAAGTACTTCCAAAATGCGTGGTGAACCCTGTCAATACCTATCTCAACATATATAAAGAGGTCCCATTTCTTCCTCTTGATTAAGTAAGTGACCTGAGTTAAATGATTATTGACCATTTTTATTATGTCCTTAGCTACACCATCCTTATCCTCACTCCTATATGTTACATCAAATATTGTAGATCCTGAAATACTCTCTAATTCTCTCTTAAGCCATGGAGGAAATGTGTATGTCTTATCGGGTCCTGGTGTTGTAAAGTCGGTAACCATGAACCCATGTACTGGTTTCGGAGGGTAGGTTGGGGGTACACCGTAAAGACCTACCCATAGACCTTTCTTACTAGCTTCATCCCAGATTGCTGCATGTTTGACATGGTTACTATTAACTATGTAGTAATCAAACATACCTGGGCGTCTATGCCTAAACCCATAAATACCTAATTCCCCCGGAGTCTTACCTGTAAACATGACTATCCATGCAGGAACAGTTATAGGTGGATGACAGGATTCTAGGAGGTATCGTGCAGAATCTTCAACAATACTTCTTAAGTACTTAAAGCCCCCGCCATCATGTCCCTCATAAAGCACATACGGAGGTAGAGAATCCAGCCCTAAAATAAATACTCGCCTAACCATAAAGTCCACCTTCACTAAGATATTCTTAATGATTCAAAACTCTTAACCCCAAGCTTAACTAACACCATACTCATTCCTTATCACGTTAAAAATCGTTAGTATTTGATCAATATCAGGCTTACTTCCTACGTACTCCATTACTAAGACATACTCCTTACCACCAACCTTAACGCCTCTAGCTGTTAGCTTCTCCCTCAATGTGCTGAGCTTTCGTGACATACTCCTTACGTATATGTATCCTTTACCTAGTTTAGGAATATGATGAAGTAGAACTATAATGTCTTTGGGATTCAATTCAGCTAATTTCCTCCCTATAGCACTTGTTATATATGCGTTATACGTCAATTCATATAATTTAACACCCTTACGGTTTAAAATGAGGTGTAACTTATTAAATGCGTAATTAATTAAGTCGTTAGCCTTCGCCTTAGCCTTAATTAATGACTTAAGCTTCATAAGCCCATTAATACCATCCCTAGATCCGACATATACTGCTTCCTTAAGGCATGCATTATCGAGTAACCTGTAACATGAATCTATTGATTCAGACAATTCCTTGAGTTCCTCAATATTCCTACCTAATTCCTTAATCATACTGTAAATGTGCTTAAGACAGGACATTACATTGTTAACTTTAAGGAGAGGTGCTAAATCGCCCACGATACCCAGTAAATATAGGGATTTCATTACTTCATCGTTAGGCATACCTAGTATTTCGTAGATTATTGATGAGGTTGCTGGGTATTTTAACTCATGACTACCTCCATTTGATAGCGGATTATAGTACACTATATTACAAAGTTTCGGGGAACGTACTGCATGGTGATCAATCACTATTAACCTAGCATCCTTACTTTTTAATGATAAATAGTACTTATCGTACTCATCACCATGAATACCATAGTCAAGTATTACTATAGTGTCAACTCTGAAGTCAGGCTTAGGTATGGCTGAGAATTCATAAAAGCCTATCTTAGGTGTAACTATGTCAACTACCTTCTCATTACCTAGTGCCCTTAATAGTATAGCAGCTGAAGATACACCGTCTGTATCCCAATGATGTATTATAAACACTTTACTAACTTTGTTAAGTAACTCCCTAATCTCTTTGCACGTTGGTCTCACCATACCTAAGACCCGCTAATGAAGGGGTTAGGATGACTTAATATGACATCAGCAACCTCAGGACGCATTAGGTACTCAGGTGGTTTCCTACCCTTCAATATCATTTCCCTTATCTTTGTACCACTAATGTAGATTCTATAGTCTTTCGAATGAGGACATATCTTAGCATTAACTACTTGACCACATTTCTTACAGTAAAACGCTTCATGAACAAATAAGGGAGTTATACCTAAGTCAGGGAATTCCTTAAATATATCCCATGCCTCATAAGGCTTATAATAATTACCTACACCTGCATGATCCCTTCCTATGATGAAATGTGTTGCTCCAAAGTTCTTTCTAACTATCGCGTGATGTATAGCCTCTCTAGGACCTGCATATCTCATCTCCATCCTTAAAACACTAAACACTACGGAATCCTTCGGGTAATAATTCTCGATGAGTACCTGGTAAGCCCTTATTATAACCTCGTCCCTATAGTCACCAGGTTTCTTCCAACCAACTAACGGATTAACAAATAATCCTTCAGTAAATGTTAGAGCTGCTTTCTGAATGTATTCATGACCTAGGTGGGGTACATTACGTGTTTGGAATGCTGCTATGGTCCTCCATCCTCTAGTCTCAAATAATACTCGTGTTTCTTTAGGCCATAACCTAAACTTTTCAAATGGTTCTGGAGGATCGTTTAATAGTAGTATTTGACCCCCAACAAGTAATTCCTGTCTTTTCATCGTCTTAGCAACACCTGGATGATTTATATCATCAGTCTTGAATACGTTAATCACATATTCACGTTTATCCCATCCATAAATTTCTTCAACACGTAGTATAGCTATGACCTCACCCTCATAGTATAAAGCTACTTCATCACCCTCTTTAACATCACCTAATTCTTCAGGTGATGTGTCAAGAACTATAGGAATGGTCCAGGGGATATCATTACTTAATCTCATATTATGTAAGACACTTAGATAATCTTCCTGAACCATAAATCCTTCAAGAGGGCTATAAACACCATGAGCTATGTTAGCCGCATCAGCGGCTATAGAGTCATTAACGCTTATTTTAACCATTTCACGAGCTTCAGCTATCAACCTCTCTCTACTACGACCCTTAGCAACTCTATCAACTAACCTACCACCATGTGGTTTTGAAACCATACTTCACACCTCATAAATAACCTAATCTCTTTAATCTCTCAATAATTTCCCTCTTCTCTTCTTCGGAAATACCTGAACTCTTAAGCTTTTCCTCCTCCATTCTAGCAATAACCTCCCTTAGAACATACGTAACGAACTGGGAGACGCTAGTGAATCCTGTTCCTTCAATTATTTTCCTTATTCTATTATAGAGTGTCACAGGTATTGAAACAGTTGTATATTTCCCTCTCCGTTCACTCTCACTCAATTAGCACTCCCACATACTCTTTGAGAGGTATTAATTAAATATTATTAAGGTCAGGCATAATATTGATGTTAGGCAGGACTATGAGTAAATGTATTGAGAAAGGCATTGTCGCCTGGCTTACAGGCTTACCAGCTAGTGGTAAGACGACCATAGCTAACTTAACTGCTAAGATACTAAAGTCACGAGGATTTAGAGTTGAGGTATTAGATGGTGATTGGGTTAGGAAGACCATAAATCCCGATGCTGGCTTCACACGTGAGGAAAGGAGGAGGCATCTACTAAGAGTTGCTTGGATTGCTAGATTACTCGCTAGGAATGGCGTTATAGTCATATGTAGCTTCGTATCACCTTACAGGGAAGTGAGATCAGAAATAAGAAGAATTATAGAAGAGGAGGTTCCCTTCTTAGAGGTGTACGTGAAGTGCCCATTAAGTGAATGCATAAGGAGAGATCCTAAAGGACTATATAAGAAGGCATTAATGGGTGAGATAAAGAACTTCACAGGTATTAGTGACCCTTATGAACCACCAGAGAAACCTGATTTAGAGTTAGATACATTAAATAATGATCCAGAGGCTAACTCCAAGAAACTTGCTAATGTAATACTTGAGAGATTATTACTGAGTTAACACCTCACTTAGGTGGAAATTACTTAAACCTCTCTTCGAGCCTTACGTCACCCCGTGGATGATAGCCTAATGCCTCCCAAAATCCATCTTTATAGTCTTTAGTGAGCTCTATCCTGCAAACCCATTTAACAGATTTCCATCCATATAAGTGGGGCACAAATATTCTTGCTGGGAACCCCTGCTCTAATGTTAAAGGCTCATCATTCATTTTTAGAACAAGTATCGAATCATCGCTAATGAAGTCCTTAATAGGGATTACTGCTGTATAGCCGTCAAGGCCATAAACATACGCCCATCTAACCTCAGACATCATATTATCTCCAATAAGTTCTCTCAACTTTACACCCTCCCACACAACTTGCTTAACACTCCAACCAGTAACGCAATGGAAATCTCTAACTAGTCTGACATGACGCATGCCCATTAATTCATCATAAGTATAGACAAGTTTCTTTTTAACTAAACCATCGATTATTAACCTCCAAGATTGAATATCTACGATAGGCTGACCTAGAATCCTATAAATTATAAAGTTAGGTGAATCCCTCTGTCCAGGTACTTCATAACTTAAAGGAGTAGGAGACTCGATCCTGCTTAGGGTGTATACTTGGTACCTATTTAGGTTGTTGGCATTTAAGACATCGTTAGGAACCTCCTTACCTATCGTAAATGCTGTACTGATTATTGTATTATTCTTTGTGATAACCCTTACTCCGATATATGCTTTACGATGTTTCAAGTATATCCTGTACTTGTAGACGATATACTTGTCACCTATGAGCTCATTCTCCATGAATTCTATATTATCCATTAATGAAGTAGTATAAGTCTTGACGTACCGATTATATTTGTAACTAGTTTATGTAATTCATTCAAGTTACTAAAGTTCATATTTATGTCTTTACATATGATTGTGAACTTCACGTTCTTATGTTTTAGAGCGTTAGATGTACTTCTATAACACTTCATACTCATTCATTTAATATTTGATTAACCATAATTTATTTCTCCTCTTCCTCAACTTCCTTACTCTCTACCGCTATATAGTAGTACTCACCTAAGGCCTTCTGTTTTCGATCAAGATAGGAGCCTGGCTTATTAACTCTAGGTCTGCCGGTTTTGAGGTCTCGCCTAAATGTTACACCTACATCCTTTAGGAACATATTCATACCTGACCTTAAATCTAATGGTTGTGATGCGTAACCCTTAACTCCAGGAGTTCCTTTAAATACCATAACTCTATGAGCTATGAAGTCTATGATTGATAGGTCATGATCTACCACAAACATTACTTTACGCCTTAACTCATTAACCCTTCTAATAGCTTTCGCAACTGTTAACCTTTCCTCAACGTCTATATATGCTGATGGCTCATCTATTAAGTATATGTCAGCATCTTTAGCTAGTGCAATAGCTATGGCGAATTTCTGTAACTCACCGCCACTTAGCTCGTCGATTCTCCTCTCAATGAGTTTATGTAGACCTAACTTCCTAATGACATCAACCTTAAACCAGTCAGTATTAATGATTCCATCCTTACTTAACTCACTGAATGCCTCCTCTACAGTCTCCCACGGATAATACTCAGCACGTATGTATTGAGGTTTGTAACTTATCCTTAAACCTTCAGTTGGTACGTATCCTTCATCGGGTTTTAACTCACCTGCTAAGAGTCTAATGAACGTAGTCTTTCCTATACCATTAGGTCCCAGGATACCTACAACCTCACTCTCATAACTAAATCCCTCATCCACCATTAACTCAAATCCATCAAGTTTCTTCATCATTCGAGGCCAGGAGATATACGTTACTTTATATGTTATCTCCCTCTCGGGAGCTTCAGCATGAACTCTAAACTTAATAGGTTCCCTTCTAATTCTCATGTTCTCAGCTGGTAGATAGCCTAGAAGGAAATGATTTATTCCTGCACCAACTGAGTAGATCTTAGAAAATATACCATAAACACCTGCTTCACCATAGACTATCGACACGTAATCAGATACGTAATCAAGTATGGCTATATCATGCTCAACTATGAGTACGTAAGAATTCTTAGGTACGTAATCTCTTATAACCCTAGATATTAGTAGCCTCTCCCTAACGTCAAGGTAGCTTGCAGGCTCATCAAAGAAGTATGCATCAGCATCACGGAGTAATGCTGCCATTATGGTAAACTTCTGTAGCTCGCCACCACTTAATGTCGTTACCTTATGATCCCAAACATTATCCATAGCTAGGACCTTCTTTAGTTCATTAATGAGCCCTCTCTCATCAATTCTTCTTAATACTTCACCTACTCTACCTTTAACATACCTCCTAACAATATCTACATGCTGTATTTTATGAACAACCCTAACCTCCTTATTAACGAGCTTATATAGGTATTGATGTAGTTCAGTACCTCTGAAATGGTTTAAGACGTCATCCCATGTAATGCTTTTATCAAATTTACCTAGATTAGGAGTTAACTCGCCTGCTAATATTCTTAAAGCTGTTGTCTTGCCGGTACCATTCTTTCCTATAATGCCTACGAACATTCCATGTTGTGGTACAGGTAGTCCATAAAGTTTAAACGCGTTAGGGCCGTACCTATGCACAACAATCTTCTCAAGCTCATCAGGTAGGTTAACTATGGATATAGCTTCATAGGGGCACTTCTTAACGCAAATACCGCAACCAACGCATGAAGTCTCATAAATGAAGGCCTTACCACCAACTTCTTTAGATAGTTCAATAGCCTTACCACCACTCCTATTAATGGGGCAGAACCTAATGCATTCTAAGTTACATCTATGGGGTTTACATAGATCGTAATCTATGACTGCTACTCTAACCATCCCCCACTACCTAAGTCTATAGGTATAGCTAAGGGAGTATATATTAATACTGAGTATGGGTGTTAAATTAGGGATGAAGAGTGGTGACGGCTAGGACTTGATGACTGAATATAATAATGCAATTTTAAGAAACTGACCTACAAAAAATTACCATTCCTCCTCCCATTCTTCTTCCTCTTCCCACCACTCCTCTTCCTCTTCTTCCCACCACTCCTCCTCTTCAAGCATAGCTCGTCACAAGTTACACTCTATGATTAAGTATTTAAGCATTCAATTAATTTTATTAGACATTATCTATGTAGAGTTTCACAGTCCTCAATAACACATTACGTGAGGCCTCATCAACATCTCTACATCGAATACCATAAACTCTCTCAATAGCTCTGCTATCACTAAACTTCTTAATGGCCTCCTCAAGTGGGGTCTTTACGCAATTACTTAGTGTTAAGGGCTTAGTACCTTCCTTACATACCTTAACTACCAACAAATACTCTGTATTCCTGACCTCATTACTCACGATACTTATTACTCTTTGTACTTGCCTATCACCAAGTAGGTAGAGTAGGAACTCTATGTAAGGTTTCCTACTAATATTGAATCCCTCCTTAAACGACTTAAATGTGTAATGTGCTGCAATTAATATGTGAACTTTAGATGTTAAAATTGATGGCGGTAAGACTTGAACTATACAGTCCTCTTCTTGTAACTTACTTATCGAGTTAACGATCTCCCTATCTGTAGTTAAGCATGAATCTACATATAAACCACTTATATAGTTCACTAACTCATTAATGCGTTCTAGTAATTCCTTCACTCATTGCCCACCTAGTCTAATAGTCACTATGCTTATTCCTGGCTCCGTCTTCTCTTCTGGAGTTTAACAAGATGAGTTAAGTAGCCTGCTATTTGATTCCTTAACTTCTTAGACTTAATATAGACATACTTATTCACTAACTGCTTATTGGCTTCGAAATCATCACTAACTTCATCAGGGTATAGTTCTAGTAACTTCCTTGCCATTCTCTTTACTAATGATATTCTTACCTTACCCATCCTCCCGCCATTAGACCTAATTCCCTCAGTAAATATTTAAATGTATATGTTGTTTAAGCTAATTCCCCTCAACTTGAGGATCTAATTAAAGTTTATATAGAGGCGGTCCTAATTAGATTCAAGGGGTAGATCTATGAGCCAGCAGCAACAGAGGGGTGCTATCGTACCTACTACTGGTATACCTGTATTAATATTAAAGGAGGGAACTCAGAGGACTTCAGGACATGAGGCGTTAAGGACTAATATGATGGCAGCCGTAACTATAGCTGAAATGTTAAGGACCACTTACGGACCTCGTGGTATGGATAAGATGCTTGTAGACACCTTAGGTGAAGTAACGATAACTAATGACGGTGCTACAATACTTGATAAGATGGATGTACAGCATCCAGCAGCTAAGATGTTAGTACAGATTGCTAAAGGCCAAGATGACGAGGTAGGTGATGGAACAAAGACCTCAGTAATATTTGCTGGTGAATTGCTTAAGGCTGCTGAGGAATTACTAGAGAAGAATGTCCATCCAACAATAATAATTAATGGTTATAAGAAGGCGTTACAGGAGGCTACAAGATTTGCTGAGAAGATAGCTCAGGATGTTGACTTAAACAATAATGAACTATTGAAGAGGGTAGCTGCAACTGCACTCACGAGTAAGGCAGTACACGGTGTTAGGGATCACTTTGCTGAAATAGCTGTTAAGGCTGTAAAGCAAATTGTTGAATATAGAGATGAGAAGAGGTACGTGGATATAGATAATATACAAATAATTAAGAAGCATGGAGGGTCACTAGCTGATACTAAGTTAATTTACGGTATTGTTCTTGATAAGGAGGTTGTTCATCCTGGTATGCCTAAGAGGGTTGAGAATGCTAAGATAGCACTAATAGACGCACCACTAGAAATAGAAAAACCTGAGATCGATGCCGAGATAAGAATTAGTGATCCA
>Ga0190363_1001994_pt1 | contig 11895 bp, 7 predicted proteins | sample 48721867_MG_FD_161272 | JGI IMG/M metagenome (GOLD analysis project Ga0190363, IMG submission 161272) | Hydrothermal vent microbial mat bacterial communities from Southern Trench, Guaymas Basin, Mexico - 4872-18-6-7_MG | ecosystem: Environmental > Aquatic > Marine > Hydrothermal vents > Microbial...
CTTAGGTATGGAAGTTAGGGTTAGAACGCTAACGCCAATTTGGACTGGTGATGTTGATAGAAAATGCAGTAAAGTCAAAGAAACAGGAATCATTGGCTCTCTTAGATGGTGGTATGAAGCTTTGGTTCGTGGATTTGGTGGTTATGCTTGTGATCCTACTTCTGAAAGTAGATGTGAGTTAGATCAAAAGAAGTTCAAAAAAGCGATCAGAGAAGGAAAATCAATTCAGGAAGCTTTAGATGAGCAAATTTGCCCAGCCTGCCAGTTATTTGGGTGTACGGGCTGGAGTAGGAGGTTTAGATTAGAAGTAAATAGAACACAAACGAGGAAATTGTTCTTTGTAACATCACTGCAAACCAATCAATGGTGGCTTAAAAAGATATGGGAGAATCAAGATGAGGTCATATACGGAAATACATGTATGAAAGTAACTGCATTAGAAATTGCTACTAAAAGACTTTTGGCGATTATTTGGTTAATCTCGAAATATGGAGGGATTGGTGCCAAGACTCATATGGGCTTTGGACAAATTGTAGTAGGAGGCTTAGATGAAAAGGAGATTAAAAAAGAGTTTAAAGAAATAAAGAAAAGTAAAAAAGATTGTCCTAGTAATCCATACTGGTATAACTTATCCAACTTTTTTATTCTCAAATTCAAAATTTACGATGATGATCCTTTTTTAAAGTATTATGTAGATAAACCGTTCTTCGTCAAGACATTAACATTTCCACCTGACTGGAGAGGCGAGTATATCCCATGTAGTTTTGATATTAAGTATCATGGAAAAATCGAGGACAAGGAATTTGGACTTAGATACCACTTTAAAAAGAAGTTTGGTAGAGGTTTTGCTGAGGAATTATTTGGATACAGCAGAGGAGAAGAAAAGTTTGGAGGTCGTGTATTTGTAAGTCATTTGTATAAGGGAAACGTAGAAGACCCATTCTACTATCTAAAAATCTGGGCGTTTTTGCCACTCTCGTTAAACTCGCAATTACGGGACATTAAAGATGAAGTGAAAAACCATATTGGAGGAATATTTGAAAAATCGGAAATTATAGTGGAAGAAACTGGTGAAGATTTGATTAAGAGGGTGATAGAATGAAGTACGACATTTACACTGAGTTTTGGGAAAATGGGGGATTGAATGAAAAATTTAGAGAATGGATAGAGGATAGATGGACAAAAGTGAGAAATGACAGGGACATTGATTGGGGTAAAAAACCTAGGGAATTAAGAAATGTGTTAGAGAACGATAGCGGATTTTTCCACAATTTAGTCGTTAGGTTTCTACATAATAATGGGACTCTGTGCCCAGTACTTTATGCAAAACTTCAGAGGATTCTCCAGCATTATGTACAAATACAAAGAAGAGATTTAATAGATTTTATTCATTCAATTCTTTCAGGGCAGATTAAGAGATACAGACGAAGTAGAAGTCCGATAAATAAGCTAAATTTAAGAGAAGTTCCAAGAGAGGCCTATAAAGAATTTATAAAACAGCTCGAATATCGCAATGAAATTTTTGAATTTCTTCAAAAGAGAGAAGAGTTCTCTAATGTTTGGGATAACTTGGGCAAGTATATAATTTATCTGAAAATTAAATTTACACTTAGCCAGCCTTATATTAGCAAAGATGATGAAGAATTTTACCCTATAGATAATCCGATTTGCAAAGAGAAAGTCTTTGGAGTTCCATACATTCGTTCTACGACTTGGAAAGGTTCTCTAAGACATGTTAATTACAAATTTTTTATTGATAGGTTAGAAAAGGGAGACATCGATGAAAACAACTGGAAAGATGAGAGAGGTAAGCTAGTTAGACTATTTGGAAACGAAAAAGATAATTTAGAATCTTATGTGGATTATGTCCTCGCTAAGAAAGTGGATAAGGAGAGGAAGGAACTAAAACGAGAGTTTGAAAATTTCTTGAGAAGTAAATATAAAATTAAAGATGGGAGGGCTGGTAGATTAATCTTCTTTCCAACCTTCCTTGATCAAATTAATTTAGATGTAATTGCTCCACATGATAGAAAATCAAGAACGATAACAAAAAGAGGCCCTATCCCGCTTGAAGTTGCAATAGGTTCAGGAGAATTTAAATTAATCTATTTACCTTTTGATATTATTGATGACGAAAGTAGGTTAAAGAAAGAAGTTAAAGAGGACTTAAAGCTTTTAAAAGAAACCATCCCAAAAATGATGCTTGAATATGGATTTTCTGCCAAGAAAACCAGTGGATATGGCATTGTTGAAGATGAGATAGAATTTTGGATAAATGGCGAACACTATAAAGGATCGTTTGATGACTTTAAGAGAGAAATGGATGTATTAATTCATAGTTTTGGTGATTGATAATGATTGAGAGTGTATTAAACTTGCTGAGGGAAAATAGACCACTTATAATCCTAACAGAAATAGTTGGATTCTTGCATGACTTAGGAAAGCTTGATAACGAATGTTTCAGAAAGCATAATGAAAGAATAAGAACGGAATTTCAAATTGAGAATACGTATAAACCAGTTATTCCTAAAGATAACATTCCAAAGATTATTTTCACTCTTTTTAGAAGTGCAAAGCTCAAAGAAGTTTTGCAGGGAGTAGCAGCAGACAAGATGTTAAAATTCTTGTGTGAGGGTCAAGATGAACCTGAGATTTTTTCTCCCATTTTTTGGCATCATTTTGATAGACCACAATTTAACCCAAGAAATAACTTTGAAAAGCTAATAGCTAATGCGGATTCACAAGATTCTAACGAGGATAGAGGGGCGCAAGAAGAGAAATCTCCAGAGAAGTTCTTTATAGCTACACCATTTGGCTTTGAAGAGCTATTAGACGATAAAATAAAAGATAAATTACACGAATTTTGTCTAAAAGATAGAACTGAGTGTAGATTGAGATTCTATCAAGAATTTGCTGAGATTCTCAGTAAGATAACATACGAAAAGAACGGAGAAATAAAATTTAAAGACGACGGAAACTTATGGAGAGAATTTAGGAATGAATTCTACGAAATAGTGGAAAAATACTTTCCACTATCTTTGGCCGAAACGAGAAGACCTTCAAACGATATTAATCTCTTTGATCACTGCTATATGACTGGATCAATAAGCAAAGTCGGTATTGTTGGATTTATTCTAAGCGAAAAACTGCGGGAGGAATTTAAAGAGACAATCTCGCAAGGTAGAGAGTATAAATTCAACTTTAAACTTCTGGTAGTAGGATTTGATGGTTATAGCTCTCTAACAAAAGTTAATAGACTTCCTGACTTTGTAGGAAGGTCAGAAAAACTCAATGAAGTTAGGAGGAAAATTAAAGAAATCGTAGAGTTTGAACTTCCTATTGGTAACTTAATATATGAGGATTTAGGCATTATGTGCTTTTTAATACCGGATTTAACATCATTAGAGAGTGGAAATGAAATTATAGATGAATTGCGAAGAAAGATAATTTCAACGGTAATGAGCGAAACCAATGGTCTCATTGTGCCATTAGTTGAGGTATGTGGTAAAAAAGATGGAGAAGCTTGCAAATATATTGGTCCGCTAATTGAAAACGCCAAAGAAGTTACTGTTGAAAGAACAAACCCTCCATACTCTGTGGACTTGGAATTAACTAGAAAATTGCCTTGGGTAGAAGATTGGAAGAAAAGCTGGATGTGGAAATGCGATGACTGTAAGGAATCTGGCGTTAGCGACAGAAAGTTTGAAAAGTGCCCAAAATGCACTTCAAACAAACTTAGACAAAAACCCAGGGAGAAATGCTATGTATGTGGTTATGCTCCAGAGTACCCAATTCCCGAAGGGGTTGTCTCTACTAAGGGTGAGAAGCTGTGTAGGTACTGCTATAATCTCAGATTGGAAGGAATGGCGAGAAGATGGAATGAAAAAGAAACCATATGGCTTGACCAGATAAGAGATGAAAAACCGAGTAATAGAATTGCATTGATTATCGGAAAACTTTCACCCATCGAAAAATGGTTGAGTGGGGAGTATGTAAAAGAGACAACATTTACAGTATTTGCAAATCCAGTAGAGGGCAAAAACAAGTGTAAAAAGTTAAATCAAATAAAAGGTATTTTAAAAACAAAAGGAGAAATCCGCTCGCGTCTCTATGAAGAAGTAAAAAAAGTTTTAGGACATAATTTGGAAGCGTTAGAGTACTTTAACTCTGAAATTGAGAAAATGCTAAGAAAAGGTATAATAAACGATGAAAGCATAGGTTCTTTCATTCAAAAGCTAACTAATCTACTTATTAAAAAACCAGCATCCCCATCACGCTTAAGAAGAGTCTGGAAGGAGCTTGAGAGCTTCTCAGACAAATCCATTGAATTGGCAAGGAAGTTCTTTGAAAAGAAGAAAAGAAAGCAGTTAGCTTTAGAAGTAGACAAGAAGTTAAAGCCAAGTACGCTCGGAAAATCCGAAATAGGGACGATAATTTGCAAAGATGAGAAAACAGTATTGACTATAGATTATCTTGATTTTACAAAAGATGGTAAAAAACTAGATGAACTTTCTGAAGAGGAAATTAAAGAATGGCTTGTGGGGAGGATAATAGAAGTGGAATGGGAAGACGGTAGAAAAGAAAATATTCAAATTGTAGATCTTATTGGGATTGATTGTTTCGTCCCAATCGTTCCGATATATGCAACAGCTGGGGAATTTATGTTCCTGTGTCCAGCGAAACATGCATTGGAGATAACAACTCTTATAAGAGATGAATTTCTCAAAAGATTTGAGAAGGTTCTTGGCAGATTAACCCTAAATATTGGTGTTATATACTTCAAATATAAACAGCCACTTTACTTAGTATTAGATGCAGGGAGGCGTATAGTTAAAGAGTTTGGAGAGTTGAGCTTTGAGGAAGTAAAGCTTAGAATAAGAAAGGAAAACGATAGTTACGTTATTTCTGAAGTGGGATTATCCATAAACCCAAGATTGGAGGATGGCACGGATGACTGGTATTATTCGACCGTAAAGATGGCCGATACTGGCGAATGGATGCCGTTGCTAACTATACAGAAAGAGGCAGAAATTAAACTGTTTCCAAACCATTTCGACTACGAGTATTTAGAATCCACCCAGAACAGGTTTAATATCGGATTATGTGCAGATAGAAGAAGGGAACATAGAATATTAGGTGAGTTTGGACCAAGACCTTACTTGCTAGAAAATATCGAGGAACTTATTAAATTATGGAATATGGTCAATCCAAGAAATGGAAAACTAACGACATCACAAATTAGAAAACTTGAATATATTTGTGCCAGTAAAATTAAAGAATGGAAACTAAAAGACAAGAATCTGGTAGATGATGGAAAACTTAGGGAATTTATCGAAACTTCGGTTAAAAATATTTGTGGCAAGTTAAACAGGAGGGAGACGGAAGAAGTAGCTAAGTCTATTTTGTCTGGCATGTTTTTCGACGTTATTGAGCTGTTCGTGACCCTAAAATCCGAAATTGGAGGTGAACAATATGGATAAGCCCTATGAAAGGAAAATCTATTTTGGAATGGCGATAGACCCCATACATGTTGGTACCGGTGGTTACACGCTCGGAAGAGTAGACAACCCAACGCTCAGAGACTTTGATGGAATACCAAAGATCCCTGGGACGAGTATAGAGGGTACAACAAGAGCTTACGCTGCACTTCAATTTAATCAGCCCGTATGTGCGAGTAAGGATGAACATAAGAAGAAGTGTCCAAAAAGAAATGTAAATTGCCCTATATGCGTCTCGTTTGGATATACTGATAGTGAACTAGTTGATAAACCCAAAAGCCTCCAGGGTTTGGCTCTGTTCTCGGATGCAAAAATACTGTTCTTTCCAGTGGCATCCCTAATAGGCCCAATCTGGGTTACTTGCCCAAGTAGACTTAAGGAACTGAATGTTGACCAAGCCGCATGGCGAGAGTTTGACGAAAGTGAGGTATGTGTAGTATCAGAGCATTTGAAACAAAAATTAAGTAATGTTGGATACTTAAACTTCGGTTGGTTATTGCTTCAATTGAAAAAGGAAAATGACAAAGTTATTACGCATAACATAACTCCAAAAGCGATATTTGAGGTAGATGGCGCTAGGCTGAACTTTAAAGATAGAGGATTAGATTTTAAAGAGATATTTGATAGACTCGTCATCGTCAGCGATTCGGTCATCTCGCAAATAGTAGATTCAAACTTAGAAGTGAGAACATCAGTTTCAATAGATCCAACCACCGGAGCTGCTGAGGAAGGTGCATTATTCACTTACGAAGCAATACCAAGAACTACGATATTCTACTTCGATGTTGTATATCAGAAACCCGAACAGTTCGGACTGAATCTGGGATTAAACGATATTGTCAGTACAGTAGAAACCGGATTCAAGTTATTTGAGTTCTTAGGCGTTGGAGGAATGGGTACAAGAGGATTTGGCAAATTGAGAGTGCTTGGTTTAGACAAAGCGCATGATGAAATCGAGTTAAGCAAAATACATGCTCAAAATCTTGTAAACGAAATAAAAGAGTTAGAAGGAAGACTAAAAAAAGCAAAACCAGAAGAGAAGAATGAAATTGAGGGTAGAATAAAGGAGTTAAAAGAAAAAGCCAAGCAAGTTTATGAGAAGATGAAGAAGATTAACTCCGTCTGGGAAAATGCTATCAAGGAGGTGGAAAGATGACTAACATTGATAAAAAATGTGCAGAATACGGTTTCAAGGTTTGCGATTATCCAAAGAAAATATATGATGTGCTGAATGAAGAACTTGCAAAATTAAAGGAAAAAAGTTCAACAAATATAGTAAATGATGCGAAAGCGATACAGAAAAACGTTGCAGATTCCTTACCTGATGAAGTAAAGAACTTTAATGAATATGTAAAAATTGAAGTTCTTAAAAGAATTATCAGCGATGCAGAGAGAATTCAAAAAAGGGAGAAAAACAATGAAGAAAAAATTAAAGAGTTTACTAAAGAAAGGAAATTTTCTAGCTTTGCAAATGAATGTGAAAACTCCTTAAGGAAAGTTTTAGGAATTTTATCCAGAGAAGGAGTTTTTGCTTCTATAATCTGGATAGAATCTAAAGAAGATGAGGAAAGTTATCGTGCGATCAAATATCAGATCTCAAAATTTTTACACGAAATTTTTAGAGACAGATTTAGTGGTAGTCCTGACAACCTGAGGGAAGAGATTCTGAGCGTCTGTAACGATATATCCCAGATGTTCTTTATCAAACAAATCCTAGAGCAAATGTTAACCTACACCCTCTACAGAGCGCTGTCTTTAAGGTGATTCCATGTGGGCGTGCTACAAAGTTTATCTGGAGGCAAAAGCACCGATACATATCGGTTATGGTGCAAAGTTAGGCATAGTTGACAGAACTAGATATTACATCCCAGCTAAGAACATTTGGGGAGCATTAACAAGTTTGGTAGCTAAGAGTATTATGGAGAACTACAGCCCGAAGTTGTACCAAAGAATCGGTGAGTTTCTTAATGAAAACATTAAGTTTTCCTACTTTTATCCAGTGGAATACAAGAGAACAAACGGAAAAATACAGGTTCAGCAAGTTTTTGCTCCATGTTATAAAGAGGATGGTCTAAAATTTGGTGTATGCAAGGATAAAAAAGCGATTTCTTTGGAAGAATTTGAACGAATTTTTATCTCTTCCTTTGTTTCAACAGCTATAGATAAGACCTCAAAGTCCGCAGAAGAAGGATCTCTTCATGAGATTGAGTTTATTAGGGATAGAATAAAATGCGGCACAGAAGTAAAACCTCCGGTTTTTGTAGGATACTTCTTTGTAAGAGATGAACCCCTCAAAATTAAAGTAGAAACAAAGGAAGTTGAGATATCATTTGCGGACTCTATTGAAGCTAATGGAGTTAAACTAAATGAAATATGGGTTGGGGGAGAAAGAAACTATGGATTTGGAAGAGTGAAAATAATAAAATTATCGCAAGAAAACTCTAAAGATGATACAATCGATTTATTTAACTCCGGAATAAAAATCGATATAACAAGAGAGCAGCCGATGATTTTATGCGAAGAAAGACGAATAATCGCGCTCTCTCATGTTAATACTGAAAGTCTGGATACTAAGTTGATCAGAGGCGATATGGAGCCACTTATTGGACGAGAATGGAGTGAAAGAGGTTCAGGACAAAAAATAAGCCAAGTTGCTAAAATTTGTATTACTCCAGGTTCGCAGTTTGTTTGTGATAGAGTACTTTCGATAGGGAATTTTGGTATTTGGGAGGTAGTATAAAATGCAGCCGCACATCTTCTCAATTTCCTTCTTTACAGCCCATTTCAAACGACATGAAACAAAGAAATTTAGATCAAGTTACTTTTTGCCACCACCAACAGTTATCTGGGGTATTATCGGGGCAATTTTTGGCGTTGAAAGAGAAGAATTAGAAAAGTTTGCAAAAGAAAATAATCTTATTGCAGGAGCCGAGTTATGTAGCTTAAAGGGGTTAGCAACCGAAAAAGCGACGCTAATGCCTTGGGACAACGGAAACAAGATGTTTATAAGAACTGTCGAAGATTTTGAATTTCTGATAGAACCGCATTACAAGATTGGAGTTTATGCAAAAGAAGGTTTTATTGAGGAATTAAAAAAGAGAATCGAAAAGAAAGATTTTGAATTCGATATTTATGGAGGAATTTCTGACTGTTTTTTGAAAGACATAAAAAATGAGAATAAAGCCGAATTTATGGAAAAAACAGAAGCCAAAGGCATGATTCCAGCAGATATGGTTGATGGTTTTTCTCAGATCACAGAGGGGAGCAAAATAATAAGAGTTCTGTACTTAAACACGTTCTTTTATCAAGGTTTTAAAGTAGAATTCAAGATAAAAGAGCCAATAAAAACAGTAAACGGAATAGCTGTGTGGAGTGTTGACGATGTTGAAAGATTTAGAAAAGGAAATTTGGAGTAAAGAGTCGCATGAAGGAAAGAAATTAGGTGAACATATTGAAGAATGTAAAGAATTAACTGATGAGTTTCTCAAATTTTATAATTTAACGAAATACAAAGAATTTGTTGAAGTTCTTTGCTATTATCATGACTTAGGAAAACTTAAAGCCGAATGGAGTGTAAAAAATAAAAATAATCCTCCCCATTCACCTCTTTCATTTCTTATATTATATAATAAGGATAAAGAAAAATTAGAGAAATATCCTCTTTTAGGATTGTTTATACTAAAGCATCACGGAACTTTAACGAGAATTGAAGACGGGGATATACTACGGATAAGAAATGAAGCACCTGAAAAGGAAAAAGAGCAGATTGATTATGATTTAGGAATCTGGAGAAGAAATCTTAGATATGTATCCAAACTCGATACAGCCCCTAAAGTGGATCTAGCTGACGCTTATGGACTTTTTAAATTCGCAGACATACTTTCAGCAAATAATCTGGCAAATTACAGAATAAGCAATCCGAACAAAAATGTTGAAGATTTAAGAGTATGGATATTAGGAAAAATCCAGAAAAAAGGACTTGAAACCAGAAACAAAGACCTTCAAAGACAGTTAAGTTTGAGCAAAGTAAAAGAACATTTGCTTATAAGAGCTCCCACAGGATGGGGGAAAACTGTCGCATCACTTTCATATGCTATAGGAAAAGGTTCAAAAATAATCTATGTTCTACCAACGATCACCTCAATAAAGAGTTTTTATGATGACCTTTGCACTTTTTTCGGAAAGGAAAATATCGGAGAGTTTTTCTATTATGCGGATGTTGAGGTGAGAAAAAGAGAAGAAAGAGAAGAAAAAAGCGACTTTAGAGAATTGATGTTTTCTTCCTATTTTGCTCAACCCGTTATTATCACTACGCTTGACCAGTTGTTATTAACCTTCCTTCAGGTTGGAAAATATTTTTTAAAACGTCCACATCTAAGAAACTCTGTAATTATTCTTGATGAAGTGCATACTTTTTCTCAGAATATGCTATACATCCTTTCTTATTTTCTTGAAAATTTTTCCGAGATTTACAATCTGAGACTATGTATAATGTCTGCAACTTTTCCTTCAATACTTAAAGATCACTTTGAAAACCTCTTAGAGAAAGTTGAGAAATTGTGGCTGAATGAAGGATTTAGAAATAGAAGTAGAATTATGTTTAGACTTAAAGAAAAGGACATTCTTGATGTTGTTGAGGAAATTGTTGAAATTTACAGAGCAAGCAGAAAACCATTTAGAATAGCTATAGTATGCAATACAGTTGAAAAATCTCAAAAAGTATTCGAAAAACTACAGAATTTACTGTCAAGGTCGAATCTGAAATTAAATGTAGAATTGCTACATTCTCGTTTTATTTACAAACATCGTTGTGAAAAGGAAGACAGAATTAATAGATGGATAAGAGAAAAGAAAAGTTTTATTTTGGTTTCCACACAAGTCATAGAGGTCTCTCTTGATATTTCCTTTGATTTTATGGTTACCGAATGCGCACCTTTAGAAGCCCTTATTCAAAGATTCGGAAGAGTGAACAGGTATAAGAATAAAACAGAGAAGATAAACGTTTGGATAACCTTCCCATCTGAGATAGAAAACAAAAAGAGGTATCCATACGAGAAAGACGATATCACAAATGCATGGGGATTATTGAAAGATTTAGAGGGAGATAATCTGGAGAATGAATTTCAATTGATAGAAGAATATGATAAAGTAGCTAATCTCTCACGACTAAAGCAAAGGGAGATAAATTCCCGTTTGGAGGAATGGGAAAGTTCTACTGAATTTTTATATTCTTGGAGTATTAAAGAAAGACACAGCTTTTTGCAGAAATTATTTGGGAGAGAGGAACCTACACAACTTATTATACCCAGTATCTATAAGAAATGTATAGAAAACCTGTATGAAAAGATGAGAAAAGAAGAATCATACACACAAAAAAGGAAAATATTTGCTGAAATAAAAGAATATACTGTTCCTGTTCCTATTTGGATGATTAAAAAGCCGGGAGAGGAAGGCTTTCCTATTGTAAATGTGTTTTATGATGAAACATATGGTGTAAGAAGGGGGTGATATAATATGACGCTGCCGAGCCGAACTCTCCGCTTCAGGGCTAACACACTCAGACAACAGTCGGACATACGCATCGTGCTTCGCCCCGAAATTTGGAAACATGCGTCTTCGGCACAAATTTGCATATCCACCTTATATGCCGGAGATACTGAGCCTTGTAAAGGGTAGGAAGAATGAAACGATTGCATCAAGCGCTTCTTTCTCCACTAAAATTTCTTGCGATATGTAAATAAGGGAATGGGAATGAGCGTGTGTAAGTGTGTGAAAGCGGCACGGATGCATTAAAGTCTTACAGGTATGCCTTGCTTTTTCAGGAATTCCTTCACATCTCGCACAGTGAACTCGTTGAAGTGGAATATAGAGGCTGCGAGTGCTGCACTTGCATCTGTTTTTTTGAATACTTCTGCGATATGTTCAGGTGAGCCGCAACCGCCTGATGCGATCACTGGAATTCTAACAGCGTCGCAGACCGCTTTCGTGAGTGCGATGTCGTAGCCGTCCTTTGTGCCGTCCCTGTCCATGCTCGTGAGCAGAATCTCGCCAGCACCGAGCTCCTCAACCTCCTTCGCCCATGCGATTGCATCTTTTCCTGTGAATTTCCTTCCGCCGAAGATTGAGCATTCAAACCAACACGCACCTTCATCCGTCATGACGACTGTTTTTCCTTCCGCTTCCGCTCGCTCTATCTCATCATCGCTCAAATACCTGCGCTTCGCATCTATCGCTACGACACACGCTTGAGAGCCGAATTTTGATGCGATTTCGCTCACTATGCTCGGATTTAGTATCGCAGCAGTGTTCACAGAGACCTTGTCCGCACCCGCTCTGAATATTTTTTCCGCATCTTCTACACTTTTTATGCCTCCACCGACCGTCAAAGGAACGAAAA
>Ga0190363_1001995_pt1 | contig 11886 bp, 13 predicted proteins | sample 48721867_MG_FD_161272 | JGI IMG/M metagenome (GOLD analysis project Ga0190363, IMG submission 161272) | Hydrothermal vent microbial mat bacterial communities from Southern Trench, Guaymas Basin, Mexico - 4872-18-6-7_MG | ecosystem: Environmental > Aquatic > Marine > Hydrothermal vents >...
ATACGATACAAAGATCAACGCAGTCCAAGGACTTCCAACACTTAGTAAGCCCTTACTACCTAGTACACTCAGAGAGCTGCTGAATTTTGCTGGGTCGCCAAAGCCCCAGCTAAAGAGCCACAAGATGAAACCTACAGCAGCTACAATCATCCATATCCCTTGGAAGGCGTCTGTCGCTGCAACACTCCATATACCTCCTAAGTACACCCACAGAGCAATGACTATGAATGCTAGAGCTATGCCGACTAGGTAGGCGCTCCAGCTGCCGCCTCCCAAACCCTGTACAGTAACTCCGATACCTATCACTTGAGCTGCTGTGTAAGGTATTAGTGCTACTAGGTACATAGCTGCTGTGAGGATGCCAAGTGCCCTGCACTTATATAGGTCAGCAAGCATTTCAGCAGGGCTTATCCACCTCCTCTCACGCACTAGTTCCCAGACCTTAGGTGCTAGTAAGGCAAGTATCGTTATGGTTGCCAGCAGGTACATTAGCTCGAAGCCGAAGGCGCCGACTCCCGTCATGTAAGTTAGTCCGACTAGCCCGACCATCATGAATGCTGAATACGTTGTTGCAGCGTAAGTCATAGCTGCTAAGAAGCCTCCTAGCCTATAGCCAGCAACGAAGTAGTCTCTGCTAGTACCTATGCCGAACTTACGTGAGGCAAACGCCAGGAGCGAGCCGACAACGAAGTAGAGTATCAGCGTAATTATTGATGCTGTAAGAAGCTCATCCATGACTCACACCACTATTGCTTAGCTTTATGTAGGTGTAGGAGACGATCAAGTGGATGATAGCCAGTACAGCCCAGAAGAGGTAGAGGCTTAAGTTAGTAACTTGAGCAAATACCGTGTATGGGAGCACGTAAGCCAGCAGTATGACGGCAAGAGACCACACTGTGTAGAGCACCTTACTAGTCCTCACCAGCTACACCATTAGAGATAGGTTCCCTGAAGGCTAAAAGAGAAACTATTTATGCAGAAATCGCATATTGTCTCTGGTTAGGATGCAAAATATGCCTATTAAGCAGGTAGCTGTGGTTATCGGTAAGAGTGCTGGCGTTAGGGTTGATCAGCTCAGTAAGTTGCTCAGCTCAGCTGGCATAAGTTCGAGGACTGTGAATATAGATGACGTCAAAGGCTTGAGAGGGGTTGACGCAGTTATAGTTGTTGGTGCTGACAGTGACGTGCTTAGGACTATTCACGCTATGGACAACAGTGTAGTACCTGTGCTACCTATCTCACCGCCAGGTTACTCAACATTCTTTGCATCACTAGATTGGGACGAGATTAAGGAAGGTGTTAGGAAGCTAATTAGTGGGAGGTACTCTATCCACAGCTACGTCAGAATTAGAGCACTAGTTGACAGCAGTGAAACTCTGTACGCGCTCAATGAAATAGCTGTGTTCCCATCTAGAAGCGCTACGCTCGTTGAGTATGACCTGCTCGTCGACGGCGAGCTGGTGTGGAGGGATACAGCCGACGGTGTCCTAGTAGCTACTCCAGCAGGGTCAACAGCCTACGCGTTCTCGGCTGGCGGGCCAATTGTCATGGATACATCTAAAGTACTTGAGGTAGTTCCAGTCAATTCAGTAAACCCGCTAAGGAGGGCTATCATAGTTCATGATGACGCTGTGATAACGATAACCAACATAAATAGCAGGTCAAGCGTTGAGGTGATAGCTGACGGTATCAAGAGAGTTAAGGTAAATGAAGGAGTTAAGGTGGTTAAGGCTGAGGCGCCAGCTAAGTTCATTAGATTTGAGGGAGGATTAGGAGACGTTATTGAGCGCAAGGCGAGGGTTGTTACAGAGCCTAAAGACCTGCCGCCAAGTGCTAAGTACGTGCTTAAGATGCTGAGGATTTACGGTCAGGCCTCACCTAAGGAGTTAGTTGAGCTCACGGGCTTACCTGAGAGAACCGTAAGGTACGCACTGTCTATTTTACTAAAGAAAGGCCTCGTTAAGAGGGTGACCGACTTAAGAGACTCGAGAAGAAGAATTTACAAAGCGACGTAGCTGGTTGCTGTGGCCACGAAATTTTATTTAATATCCTTAGATCTCCTTACTATTGTTAGAGGCGTTAAAGATGAAGCTTGACCTTGAGTGCATAGTGTGCCTAGTTAGGCAGGCGCTAAAGGTTGCTAGGTTAGTGACTGCTGATGAGGCAGCTCAGGAGAAAATACTTAGACATACTCTGAGTAAGTTGCTTAATTCTTCATGGAGCGTAAGCACTCCCAGGCTAGCTCACGAAATATATAGAGTCATTCGTGAGGCTACAGGCGTTAACGACCCATACGCTGAGATCAAGAAGAAAAGTAATGATGAGGCACTGAGCATTTATCAGGACATTAAAGACATGGTCTGGAGGTGCCCGGATCCGCTAGAGGCAGCCATTAGAGTTGCTATAGCTGGAAACATAATAGATTTCGCTGTCTTTGACAGCCCTGACGTCAAGTCAGCTATAGATCACGTGCTCAAGACTAAGCCAGCAATAAATGACTACCCGAAGCTGAGGAAAGACCTCCTTACAGCCAGTACACTACTCTACTTCGTAGACAACGCTGGCGAAATAGTCTTCGATAAGATACTTTTAGAGACCTTAATTCGCATTAGAGGGAAGCCCTTCAGCAAACTTACCGTAGTAGCTAAGGGCGGCCCTATAATCAATGACGCAACCCTAGATGACTTAAGGTACGTAGGTTTCACCGAGTTACCTAATATATCATTCAGAACGATATCCAACGGCGACCCAGGCACAGGCCCGGAACGTGATGACCCAGAGGTAGCTGAATGGGTTGAAGAGCACGACGTCGCCATAGCTAAGGGTCAGGGTAACTACGAGGGCTTAAGTGAAGTTAAGGGCATCTACTTCCTACTAATAGTGAAGTGCCCTGTCGTAGCTAAGCGCCTTGGTGTTAAGGTCAATGACGTAGTGATTAAATACAATTCTTAATATACTTCCAAAGACATTATTACCTAAGCTTAATTTATTATAGGAGCAAGAAGTCAGGAATTTAACGTAAGTTAGTCAGCGTAGGTACTGAGAACACCTGCTGGGGTGAGGGGTATGGGTGATGCAATCGTTGCTGATGGCTTAGTGAAGAACTATGTAACTAAAAAGAGAAAGGGACTTCTGAAGTCCGAGAAGGAAGTTATTCATGCACTAAGGGGAGTTAGCTTTAAAGTGAGGCATGGTGAGGTTGTGGGACTGCTTGGACCTAACGGTGCTGGCAAGACCACTACTATTAAGATACTGGCAACACTGTTGATCCCGGACGGCGGCAGAGCAGCTGTAGAAGGGTACGATGTCGTTAGGAATGCGAAAGAAGTTAGAAAGAGGATTGGTGTTATGCTTACTGTAGAGAAAGGATTTTATGGGAAGCTGACAGGTAGGGAGAATCTAGAGTACTTTGGCGCGCTTTACGGGCTAGATATGAGTGAGATCAGGAAGCGTGTTAAGGAGCTGATGGAGCTGCTGGAACTCAGTAAGTTAGGTGCTGAGGACAGGCTGTTTGAGGAGTACAGCCTAGGTATGAAGGCTAGGTTAGCTCTCGCGAGGGCGCTCCTCAAAGACCCGCCAGTACTACTCCTTGATGAACCGACCTTGGGTCTCGACCCGCCGAGTGCGAGGAAAATAAGGTCACTAGTTAGAGATTTAGCTAGGAGAGAGAGAAAGGCAGTCCTTTACACAACTCACAACATGTTTGAGGCCGAGCTAGTATGTGATAGAATACTGATGATTAATAAAGGAACTATAGTTGCTGAAGGAAGTCCAGAAGAGCTGAAAGCAAGAATACCTAAGCTTAGAGCGCTGGTAGCAGTTGTCAGAGGATCCAGGATTAAGTCTCTCACAGCTAAGCTAGAGTCTTCACTATCCATTAAGGTGTCTAGCAAGTTTATTGAGGAGGATGTTGCTGAAGTTAAATTTAATGTAGAGAAGCCTGAGGAAGTTATTGACGAGTTAGTTAGGGCTGTCACTTCACTAGGTATGGAGCTAGTTAGGTTGAGGATTGAAGAACCCACGCTTGAGGACGTCTTCATATTCTTCACAGGTGGGTGACTGTGAGCATCTTAACTATGCTTAAAGCAGAGTTCACCTTCGTGTACGCTGACGTCTTCAGGCGGAAAACCATATTAATGATGTTCATCGTGTACCCCTACATAATAACAGCGTTCATAATGCTTATAGGTACTTCACTCGGATCTCCTCAAGTCTTTACTGAGAAGGTCGGCGTAGACCCCGTACCCTTCTTTATAGTTAGCTCATTCATACTGATCTCAGTGCTTGGGGTGGTTGACGATATACTTTGGAGGCCTATATTTGATGAGTGGATGGGGACCCTCCCCTACGTAATATCAAGCCCAACATCACGTGTGCTTCACTACTTCGCGATCCCCATACCTAGACTGACCTTAGTCCTCATATCTGGCTCAGCTACAGTATTTCCCGTACTGGCATACTACTACGGATTAATGGGACTAACTAAAGCTACTAGTGTCCTTCTTCTAGCACTACTTTCTAGCGTCCTCCTCACGACACTAGCTATGCTCATTGCGGGCTTAGTATTTACTCTAGCAGGTGAGTCGTGGAGAGTGCTCAACATAATCAGGCCTCTACTGCTAATACTTCTCGGCGCCTTCTACCCCAGGTACATGATGCCTCTAGTCGCTCAAGCAATGTCATGGCTTATTCCATCATCACATACTGTCGAGTTAATGCAGCGCCTACTCATAGGTGCTGGAGTCAGCTCTAGCTACGCGCTGATGCTCCTTGGAATAGGTATAGGGCTTGCTATAGCGTACACGCCCTTAGGAGATAGGTCTGTGAGGAGGTGGGAAAGAAAGAAGCTTCTGGAGGGAGTCAGTACTTGAGTGTCGCGCAGGCTCTTAAAGCTGTGCTGAAGGCTTACGTTAAGGCTGAGTTGCTGCGTAGTAAGGGCTTCGTCATAGGGATATTCTCGCTTATGCTGTGGCTGGTGATGTTCCTAGCGCCTACAGCTCTGTTCAGGTCTCCTCAAGTCTCACCTGAAGTGATCTCTGCTTACGCCCTAGTAGCTATAGCTGTCTTCGTGTCCTACTCTACTGCTACGTGGGACTGGGCATGGGAGCTTAGGTGGCTGATGTACCAGGGCATACTTGAACATGTGTTATTAAGCGGCGAGAGCGTTTTCGTGTTATTTGCAGGTGTGCTGCCAGTATCACTGATCTGGCTAGCCCTAACAATAACTGGCAGCTACGCTTTATTGACTAGCCTGATTGCTCAGCCACTACTCAGGATTGCTGAACCTCTACCTCTTGCTTTAGGGATAATTACACTTGGGGTAGTACTAATCGCGTATGCGCTGCTATTAGGAGGTGTAACAATATCTACAGGGACTTCAGGTCCAGTAATTGAGTTGATTGGGTGGGTGCTACCGATAGCTACTGGAGGCCTAACACCTCTGTCAACACTGCCTGAGGCAATTCAAGTAATAGCTCTCGCTACGCCCTTCAGCTACCCGGCAGAGCTGATAAGGTATGGACTAGGGCTATCTCCACCCATACTAGATCCTGACCTGACGTGTGCGGTAGGGGTGCTGTATGCAGCTGCTTTTCTATGCTTTGCTGTCATATTCTTCAAGCTCCAGCTTAAGAAGATATTGAAGGAAGGCGTCAAGACCGTGGCTATGTACTAGGGGGTGGTTTACGTTCTCATAGTATTTAAGTATGTGCTTGCAAGAAGTAGCGGGGATTGAGGTTACGTCTCTACTCGCAGCTGCTGTACCCTACACTCTGCGTGTTTACTTACTAAGAGATGTATTTAAAGAGTCACTTCACGTGAGTGCTAAGCCCTAAAGATGTTTTACTAATGCTATTAAGCAAGTGAGTGCAGCAGCTACGCCTGCTACGCCAGCAACTGAAGTTAGCGTTGATGTAAGCAGGAATGTGCCTGCATGCCCCTACCCCACGTAATAACTGGGATCAGGTACAGTATGAGGAATCCTACAGCTGGCACAAGCACGTAAAACGCTATGGATCTCCCTAAGTTCTTATCTAGGATTACTGGCCTAGCGAGTACTGCTAGGACGAGGCCTACAACTAAGAAGCTCGTTAATGGGATGCGTACCTCAGTAAATGCAGTGACATTACCGTAAGTGAATGTTAGGTATATAGGTGACTTAAGCGGTAACGAGACTATAAGCGCTAAGAATAGCGTGGCGCATGAAGCGACAACATAGAGGATGTAGCTCCTCACCATTAACTTCCTGAGGACACCATACCTGCTTCCTCTAGGTGAGCGGCTCTCGTAGCTAGCTACGAACGCCGCAAACGTCAGAGCAGCCAGCGCTACTAAGGTAAGTACGATGCTACTGTATTCATTTCCCCAGCGGATAAGCTGTATGCTGCTAGGAGGAACCGTTCTCCGCCTACGGTCTGTGTAGGTTTCCGTAGGTCGGTTCATCACGGTATCTGGCCACGCCCCACCTACGGCTCCAGCTCCATAGCTTGGGAGCCAGAGCCATCGGTGAAGTGTGGTTTCATTCCAGCGGTCATTTATATCTTATACTAGTAAGGTTTATAGGATTTTCCTTCTTTAATATTTATTGGTGAGTGAAGTATTGCTAGTATTCGAGGGAAAAGTATCAAGATGGGGTAAGAGAGGCTATGTAATCTACGTTCCTAAGGAGTATGAGAGGGTTATTGAAAAGTATCGTGGAGAAGAAGTAGTCGTTATTATTCTTAGAAAAGGTGCTAACCCATGATAAGAGAACCCATAATTGACCGTGTAACAGTAAGGAGCTTTAATAGTGTTTGTGATAATGATGTTATAGCTAAGCTACTATTTACTGCTAGGATGTATCGTCTTGGAGTCCTCATAGCACTAGAGTGCTTAGAGAATAAGATACCCATGAAGGAGTGTATGTTCAGGATTAAACGTTTTGTTCCTAACCAGAAATATGCTCATGCATGTTATGAGAGAGCTAGAGAAATGTACAAATCAGCAAAGAGAAAAGGAAAGAGAGTCAAACAGCTAAGACATTAGCTCATGTTCGAGTCCATAGGCGATAAACTAGACAAGGGAAACCGCAATATAAGGCTTTCATCACCAAATGAAGTAGAGGTAGTAGTCTTTGCAGAAAATTGCGGGATAAAGAGGATAAAGCTACCTATTAAACCATTAAAAACACATACCGAAGTTATAATGGAATTGTATGAACTCGGTTCTAGTAAGCTCCTTGGCTATAATGCTAGATGTATTATAAGAGATTATTCAAGGGATAAAGCTTTAGTTGAGTTCCAATTCATAGTACCAGTAGAGCTTTATCTTAAGTATAGAAGAGTATATGATAAGCCTAGAGGACGTAATATCGGTAGTATTGACTGGAATAGTGATAGAGCAAACCTAGCTATTGTCTCACCTAAAGGGGAACTATTAGACTATAAGACATGGTGGTTTCCAGAAACTACAAGTCATGGTTACCCAAGAACTGCTAGGAGAACAAAGCAATCTCAAGTACTACCCGAGATAATGGACTACTGCTACCATCATGGATGTAGTGTAGTCGTCTTCGAAGACCCAGATACCATAAAGACGAGAAGGTTCACCAAAGATAGTACTGCTAATCGCAAAATAACTAGATGGGCTAAGCGAGAAGCATCACAGATGTTTGTACTTAAAGCAGTGAGGTATGGGCTAAAACCATTCTTTGTAGACCCAGCATATACAAGTAAGTTAGCGGAACTGATAGCTAAAGATATTGGTTTAGACAGGCATACTGCTTCAGCATACATTCTAGCACTAGAATACCTAGGATTAAACCCTAAAGATGTATACCAGAACCTACAAAGACCTTAAAAGACCTACAAACAAGGAGCAGTTCCAGAACCCTACACTCACCATGAATTGAGTTCCAACTTTCATACGTAGGTCACCGACCACCTTACCGAAGTATTCAGTAAATTTAGTGGTAATGTTATGGTAAGAATCAAGCTCAATACTACCTAAGAGCTCACTTAAGTTAACGCTATCAGCTGGGCCAATATAGCACCACTTACTCCCATGCTTAAAGTATACGTAGATTCGCCCACCTAACTTCTTCAGAACGAGAGAGCCGGTCTTACCGCACTTTGGGCACAGACCGCGACCAATGACTCTAGACGACGTACTATACACCTGCAGGTACTTAAGAGCTGTCCTATTTAATAAATGGATGCGCCGCACCTAATTAATGCAGGATAATGCTGTCTTTTAACACTACTTAAAGTAAAATTTTTACCTCCCATAGCTGAAGGTCTTAGTAGTGTGGTGTAGTAGCATGCGAGGATTAGACGTACTTAGGTGCGGCAGGGGTGCTGCATGATAGCGTTAATTACGTTCTTACTTGTAGTTCTATTCTCAGTAATAGTAGTGAGGATAGGTACCGTCGCACTAAAGATGACCGGGTTGTCAAGGGATGTAGCTGCTTTTCAGGCTCAGTCAGCATTCTCTGGCGTCGGCTTCACGACCTCAGAGTCTGAGTACGTTGTCTCGCACCCTGTTAGGAGGAAGATCATCAGGATCCTCATGCTGCTAGGGAGTGCGGGGCTCACTTCAGCTATGGCTACGCTAGTACTAACGTTTGTTGGCACTACACCAGCTGAGATGGCTTACAGAGGTATATGGCTGGTAATAGGTCTTGCTGCGCTCTACTTCTTCGCTAAGTCAAAGCTGGTTGACAGAGGGCTGAGCTGGGTCATTGAGAGAGCACTAGAAAAGTTTACTCACATAAAGGTCTACGACTATGAGCAGCTGCTTGGGCTGAGCAGGGGATACACGATATCGCAATTTAAGGTTAAGGAGGATAGCTGGGTAGCTGGCAGGAAGTTGAGGGACTTAAAGCTTGATGAAGAAGGCATTCTCGTACTATCAATATACAGGAGAGTTAATGGGCAGGAGAAGTTCATAGGCGCTCCTAACGGCGACACCGAGATACTTCCAGGCGACATACTCATATGCTATGGCCCTGAGGACGCGATAATGAATCTGTCACACCGGCTTAAGGGTATTAGAGGTGATATAGAACACGCTGAGGCTGTTAGGAGAGAGCAGATTAGAGAGCACATGAGGAAGATCTCAGGCGGATACGATTAAGAACTACTGAGGTCTAAACCTCACCTTCCTAACTTTAACTTTAGTTGAGTTAGTAACTGAACCACCCCCTAGATCTTCAGTAGAGTCGCTGACTAAGACATTAATTCGCACGCCGTTAAGCCCGAGAGCGTGCCTAGGCATCCAGATCACCCTCCTCGGCACGTCACTGCTAATTGCTACACGCACAATAACTCTCCCTAAGCTATTGTAGAGCTCTACTGTATCACCTTCCTTCACGCCTAGGTCAGCTGCATCATCGTAGTTGATCACTGCCACTGCAGGTACATCGCCGTAGACGTCCTCAAATCCAGTATGCATGTAGTTTGGATGAGCAGACGTTATTAACAGGAATTCACCATACTGGAGAACCTCTCCGCTAGGTGGATTAGGTAGTGGGGGCAGTCCTCTCTCAGCTGCTTTAGTACTGTATAGCTCTATCTTCCTGGTTGGGGTCTGGTATTGGGCTAGTGGCTTGTACGGCACCTCAGCCACCTTATCTCTCAGTAACCTGCTGAAGACCTCGCTGCCGAGGGCACCCTTAATAACCTCCATGAAGTCTGGTGCGACGCTCTCAGGGAGGTTTAGCTCGCGGGCAAGCTCACGCATGACCTCAGCTTCACTTAATGACTCACCTAGAGGCTCTATCACTGCTTCGTTAAGAAATATGAGGTTGTGCCAGTACCCGCACACGAAGTCAAATTTTTCGTAGAACGTAGGTGCTGGGAGAACTACGTCAGCGAGCTTAGCTGTATCGCTCCAGTGAGTATCGTGCACAGCTGTGAGCACGTCCTCACGCGATATACCTTCTATAACTTTCTGGAGGTTAGGTAGCGTTGCTGCAGGATTAGTTAAGTGGATGTACACTAGCTTAAACTCGCCTCTAGCTAGGTGATGCCCTACCTTCTGCATGCTCACGACCCTAGAAGGCTCCCCTAAGTCAGCGCCAGCAATGTAATTGAAGTCTATGTTTAGGCCGTCTCTATTTCCGTAGTAGAAGCCCCTGTGAACTCCTAGTACTGCTGGGAGAGCAGCTATAGAACGTATGATCTCTCCTCCCCCATGCCTCCTCTGTAGGCCGTACCCCATGAGGACGCAGAATGGCCTTAACTCATACATGACCTCAGCTAACTCTATGACGTCCTGCTTGGGCACTCCCGTGCGCTCTTCCACGAAATCCAAGTCATACTTCCTTACTAAGTTAGAAAACTCCTTAAACCCATGTACGTACTTGTTAATGAACTCCTCATCTACCTTACCCTTACTTATTAGGTAGCTAGCTATTCCTAGGGCTAGTATTCCGTCACTACCTGGCTTAACCTTGATGTAGAGGTCACTCAGCTTTGCTGTCTCACTTCTCCGGATATCAATCGCGATTAGAGGCGTGTTTTTCTCTGACCTCACTTCACTAATTAACCTAAAGAGGTGTGGCGCACTCACGACTGGGTTAAAGCCCCATAAGATGAATAGCTTAACCTTCGTGTAGTCTCTAGGGAGGATCCCATACGTAGACCCATATATTAGCTTAAGTGCTGCTTCACCACCAGCATCACATATGGAGTAGTCTGTCCTAGCAGCTCTGATGAAGTTCCACATCCTTCTTGAGAAGTACCTAGTCACTAGCCCTATGTTCCCAGCGTACTCTAAGTACAGTATCTTTGATGGTTCACTGAGCAGCTCGCTCAGCTTAGACGCTATGATACTTATGGCTTCATCCCAGCTCACCCTCTTAAAGCCTGACGCAGTCCTAACGTACGGGTACAGTATCCTCGATCGAGAGTAAACTCTCCTTGGGTCAGCAATAGCTTTAGGGCAGAGCATTCCTTTAGTAGGGAACTCAGGTGACGCCCTAACCTGTACTAGCTTACCTCCTCTAACATCAGCTAATAGCCTGCACGTATCGTAGCAGTCTCTCGCACAAGCTACAGGAATTAATGGGCTCAAAAGGAACACCTTAGATTCTATGTTTGCTTTATCAGACCTTCTCTCAGCATGAGCTTCACGTACTCCTTTGATCTTCTAATTAACTTTCTAATTGAGTCCCTAAGCTCATCTGTACTCATGCGCACTCTCGCTACACCCTCTCTAATCGCTTCCTCAGCTACAGCTGTGGCTTCCGCAACGTAAGCTTCCTCCTCATCCATCCTAGGTATTATGTAGTTCTCGCTTAAGCCCTTCTCCTCTACATACTTAGCTAACGCTTCTGCAGCTGCGATACACATGCCATCACTTATCTTCTTAGACCTGACACTTAGTGCGCCCCTGAATACTGCTGGGAAGCCTAAGGAGTTATTTACTTGGTTCGGGAAGTCAGACCTGCCAGTAGCCACCACCTTCGCGCCAGCTTCCTTAGCTTCATGAGGGAGAATTTCCGGTACTGGGTTAGCTAGTGCAAAGACTATTGGGTTGTCAGCCATCAGCTTAATCCACTCCTTCTTAATTACGCCTGGCCCGGGCTTGGAGGCAGCTATGACTGCGTCAGCACCCTTAAGTGCCTCAGGTATCCCGCCTGTCAGGCAGTCCCTGTTAGTCTTTAGTGCTGCGTCATACCAGTGCGGCGCCTTATCCTTAAACTCCTGAAGTCTCGGGTGATTTCTGTGGAGGATGCCTATGCCTGGCCTCTCAACAACCACTACATTACCTAAGTCAACGCCATATATACCTAGGTACCTGAGTATTGAGTAGTTAGCAGCACCTAACCCTACGAGGACTATCTTAGCTTTCCTCAGGTCCTTACCTACGACCTTAAACGCACTAATTAGTGCGGCGAGGACTACT
>Ga0190363_1001996_pt1 | contig 11885 bp, 9 predicted proteins | sample 48721867_MG_FD_161272 | JGI IMG/M metagenome (GOLD analysis project Ga0190363, IMG submission 161272) | Hydrothermal vent microbial mat bacterial communities from Southern Trench, Guaymas Basin, Mexico - 4872-18-6-7_MG | ecosystem: Environmental > Aquatic > Marine > Hydrothermal vents > Microbial...
GAATAACAGTCCCACTTACATATGTCTTACAGACTTCTTTTCCATAATCATTTTCTTAAGCTCTACTTTTAGCTCCTTCTTAGGCTCCCATTTAAGCTCTTTCTTAGCTTTCTCAATACTCGCATAACTATGCCTAATATCTCCTTTCCTAGGTGGAGCATATCTTATTTTAACTTTGCCGCCAACAATTTCCCCTATCATGCGGGCTAAATCAATAATTCTAACAGGTTTCCCCGAAGCAATATTGAAAACACCTGTGACATTACCTACTATAGCCTTATAGAATGCTTCAGCAACATCTCCGACATGAACGAAATCCCTAGTCTGCAAACCATCACCATAAATAATAAGAGGTTTCCCCTCAACAGCCCTTTCAATAAAGCGGGAAATAACACCAGCATAAGCAGGATTCTGACCAGGACCATAAACATTAAAAAGCCTTAAAATAACAACTTTCAAACCATAATTCCGAGCATACTGCCTAAGAACAAGCTCCCCAACAAGCTTACTCAAACCATAGGGAGAAAGAGACTCAGTAGGATGCTCTTCATCAATAGGCAAATACTTCGGCTCACCATAAACAGCAGCAGAACTAGCATAAACAACCCTCCCCACATCAGCCCTACGACAAGCCTCAGCAACAACAGCAGTCCCCAAAGCATTATTCTTAAAGTAAGTGAAGGGTTTTCGAATGGATTCAGAAACACTAACATATGCTGCTAAATGAACAACGATGTCAATACTAAATTTTCTTAAAGCACTTATGAAGCTTCTATAGTTTACAACGTTAGCTTCAATAATCTCTACACCTAACTTTCTAAGCTTGGCTACCCTTTCATAACTACTTCTCTCTAGGGAGTCATAAACTACAATACTGAAGCCCTTACGTAGAATATTCAGAGACACATAGTACCCTATGAAGCCTACGCCGCCAGCTACTAAAACATTCATTTCATTTAACCACGCATTCTAATGTTTAGTGGGGATTTTTTAACATGTCGTTTACTTTAAACGTTATTTTTCTGAATCTCCTTGGTAACTTATAATCATAGGTTATCAGTTTAGTATTTATGCTCCACGAGCAATAAAGCCCTCTACTCCACGCTCCACAATGGCTACAAGCCGCTCTGCAGGGAGGCCATAGATGCTTTTTAGAAGCATAACCTAACTTGCAAGGTTCATAATAACCAACAGAAAGCTCATGTAAGTTTCAAAAATTACCCATATTATCTACTAGAAGATAAAACATGAACAATAGCCCAATATTTAAGGGTATATTAAAGAAAAATAAAGTATAAACAAACTAGACAGCATAAATAGTAGGGAGCGCTGAACTATTTTGAACTTTGTTATAGCTTTTTCTTTGAGAACTTGTCCTTCCCTTTCGGAACGTTTAAGTTATGCTAAAACTGCTCTTTCTTTAGGGCTTTTAGAATCACTGTCCCGTTTTCTCTTAGCTCCACTAATAGTAGATCTTCTTTGCCAACATTTAAATGCTTTAATGCACTCTTTTTCAAAAATACTAAGATTTATGGTCTTGTTTTGCGAACTTTAAGTATCATAGGTCAGTGGTTGAGGCTATAAGAGGAAAGCATGTAATTATACATTCCATATGTTTTCATGAGCTAGTATATGCAGCACATAAGCTTGAAAGTGATGGAAAAAGGGATGTTGAAAACGGTTTGAAGCTAGTTAGGGGCCTCATAAGAGCATATAGTAATGTTGTTGATAAACATAGGCACTTTTTTGAAATAGAAAACTAAACAATAGTTTCTTTAACAGTAAACGATAAACGATTTAGTAAGAGCCTATGAGCTAATATTAGAGGAAAAGGAAATATTCATAGAGGAAAGAAAAGGTTACTGGCCAAGCATAATAGATGCAATAATAACTTCACTATGGATCAAGCTTAAAGTACGACACTAACAGACTATGAAAACTAATAAGATACGGGAGAAAACATATGCTCCCATACCTAAAAATACTTAGTACAAAGTAGGAAAATTAGCAAATACTGAACAATTCTATAACACAACGATTATAATAGCCGATCAAACAAACCCTTACTAAATACAAGAAATACTAGTTCCTCTTCCCTTTTCTTATAATCTCCTCAGCTCTTCTCAGCCCCTTCCTTACCTCCTCATCTCAGTTAGTTATACTTACCCTCCTATTATATTGGTTCTCCTGCAAGATTCTCCATGTGAGGTCTAGAGTTTTGCTGATTTAACGCGTTTTAAGCACTTAAGTAAGCAAATAGTTTATATGGAGAATAGCTATTATGGTGTGTTCGAAAAATAGATCACATTGCTGAGTTAAGAGAACGCATCAGTAAAATTTATCCTTTATAGTTAAGGAAGGATAGAAAATATAGTGGTAAGAATAAGGTTAAAAGTGGAACCAAGTCAAGAGTAGGAGATAGGAATAGTAACACTTGTATAATGGCAGCCTCTAAACACTAACATCCTATCTCCTACTATTCACAAGAATCATTGAAAACCTTAACCTATGGCCTACACTACTTAAAACTACGTTGTAAAAGAATACATGTCAGCTGGAGACCCTACAAGAAGCTATATCTATATTCTACCTATAGAGCTACCAGTAAAGGTCGTTGTTGAACATGAAACACCTTACATCGAATGTGACACTGTAATTTCAACTATAGAAGAAGACACAGTTTTAGGTTATATGAGAAGCCAGGAGTGACATAAACGATAAACATGAGAACAACCATACAAGAAAAAACATAAGTATAGAAAAACATAGACTATGAAAAGGAAAATCTCTTAGGGTTTTAATTTTTAGTAAAGTATAGAGAGACCTATTGAAGAGCTATTAAATATCCTTAAGAGGTAAGAGCTTTAGAAATAATTGATGAAAATAAACAAGTAGCTAAAAAGCTGACAGATGGTGAAATAATTAAAATGGTTAAATATGGCCTCATCGTGGCCTCAACAGAAAATATAGGCGATGATATTCAAAGTCTTGCAGCTCTGCAATTTTTGCCAAGAGTTGATTACATTATCAATAGAGATTACATAGCTTATGTAAAATGTAAAGATAATAAAAAGATTAAGGCTATCATGAATGGATGGTTTATGATACGCCCTGAAAACTGGCCTCCACCATCATGTATAGAACCATTATTCATATCTTTTCATTTGGCACCAAAAGCAGCTACCAAAATGGTTATTCAACAGAATTCAATAGAATACTTTAAAAGATATAAAGTGGGATGCCGAGATCTTTGGACTCTTCGACTTATGCGAAGGTGGAAAGTTGATGCGTGGTTCTCAGGGTGTCTAACATTAACACTAGACTATGGTTTAAGGAAATTAAAGCGTTCCAATAAAATCCTGATTGTGGATTTAGATCCTATAGCCTTAAAATATGTACCCCACAGTGTTCTTAGAGAAGCAGAAATTATAACACATAACCTAATAAATGACTCATCGTACAGTACTCTTTCTAGGTCATTCATACTATCTATGAGAAAAACTTTGCCCGAAGAGGTAAGGTTAGTTTTCCGAAAATCTAAAGTGATAAAAAAAATGTGGAATACAATAATGGAATTTGATGAATCGTTAAGATATCGTAAATTATTTACTAAAGCAAGTAAGATACACTTAGTTACTAGGCTGTTAAGAGCACTAAGTTATGTTAAGAAATATGCCTTAGCAAAACTCGTACTAACGTCGAGGTTACATGCTGCACTGCCAGCAGTTGCTTTTGGAACATCAGTCATATTTGTTCATAGAAATCTCAATGATCCGAGATTTATTGGCCTTATAAAGTATGTTAATCACTATGAATTAAGAGAATTTAAGAAAATAGCCCGCACCTTAGACTATAATAATCCGCCTATAAATCCTCACGGGAGTGAATTAAAGGAACTTAAGCAAAAACTGTTGAAGACCGTCTTAAGTTTTGTTTCCAATAAAAACACTTAATTATCTGCTCTATTGTTACCATGTATTAAGTGCGAGTATGTCAATTAATTAGAATTAAATTAATAAATTTCGGTGTGTTAATTAATGAAGCATAAAACAATGCATACTATGTTAAGAAATATAGTTTTTATTCTTAGTACTCCACTATTTGAAGATTTCTATGAGAAACATGGAATAAATTTAAAAACGTACTTACTTAACTATAAGGATGAATGGTCATTTTTTTATGCATCGCTACTCAAGTCACTAGGTTTTAAGCCTATTTTTTATTTTATCACGTGTAAATGTAGCATCAACATTGCAAAGCATATAACAGGAGCTTATGTAAGATATTTTAAATGTACACGCTTATTCAGACTATATAGAGGAATTTTGTCCCTAATTAGAAAAACTTTAAGTATTTACTTAAATAGAAATGATAAATCTCTAAGGTCTTTATCTCTAAGAATCATACACTGGTTTTTTCGTAGCTTCGAAGATGGTATAGCTACTATTAATCCTATGATGATAAAAGCTCTAATAGTTGATAAGCCTATGTTTGTATACGTACAAGAATATGAAAGTTTCAGATTCGATATAGTTGCGTTAATATGCTGGCTTCTTGACATACCCGCCGTTGCCCAATATCATGGCATGAAACCTAATGCATCGCAAATTTTTAAGGGAATTACAATGAGATTAGTTAATTATTTACTATGTACAACGAAACTTGAATGCGAAAGGCTACAGAGGTACTATAAAGTTTCAAGTAAAAGAATAATGTACATACCTAACTTCGTGGATACGGATTTTTTTAAGCCTATAGATTCTAAAACCAAAATACGCAGTGTTTTAGGTTTAGACCCAAATGACTTCATTATATTATTCATTGGCAGATTAGATAATGCACATAAGAATGTGAAAGCATTGCTTCAAGTATTGTATGAATTTAGGAAAAAAGGTCTTATGAATATTAAACTCATTATAATAGGTAAGGGCCCAGACGAGTTGATGCTGAAAAAGTATGCATCTAAATTAAAACTTGGTAATGCGGTTAGATTTGAAGGATTTGTTCCGAGAGAAAAGTTACCGTTATATTATAATGTTGCAGACATCTTTGTTTTGCCTTCCAATTATGAGGGATTTCCTATTGTTCTTTTAGAGGCATTATCTTGCGGATTACCAGTAATAGCAACCAATGTTGGCGGAGTTGCCGAAGTTCTACCGCAAGAACTCAAAGAACCCGGCTACTTAGTACCTCCTAAGAATATAAAGGCACTCATGGAAGCTATACATAAAGCATATCAAAATCGTAGCATGTTAATAGCCCTTTCAAATACGTGTCGACAATATGTAACCAAGAATTATTCACTTTATGCTGTTAAAAGGAAATTTAAGTACTTTATTAGACAATTAACAAAAAAGGTTGAGATACATGATAAATCAAGATAAAATAAGAGTAGCATTCATCTGTCCAGGTGGAGTAATAAGAGCGATTAAGCTATATGAGCGAAGCTTAGCATCGAAATTAATTAAAATGGGATTTCATATTAGGGCTTATACATCGAGATGGGTTCTTAATGTGTTTATGGAGGAGAAAAAGAAGGATTTTATTGACGGAATAGAGGTTGTAAGATATGACAGCAGAGTAAGAATTAAACCTAAAATACAAGTATCTGATTTCTTCATGTTTATCCATGATGTTATTACATTTAGACCTATATTAATTCATCTTCATTTTCCTAGCTATATGAATCCTAATGCGTGGATTACTCTATTAATGAAAAAATTATTAGGTGTCCCATACGTAATAACCCTTCACAACGTACTTCTAGATCCATTTATTAAAGCTCCTCTTCCACATACGTGGAGTACAAGGTATGATGTTTCAAATATTATTACAACACTACGTGATTTCTTACATAAAATAATTAAAAAAGGAAGAGTTTGTAAGAATGATATTATCAATTATATGTCACATTCAGAAATACTTCATGCAGATAAAATCGTGGCATTAACATCTTTCGAAAAATATATTCTTATAAATTATTTAAAAATTCCAGAAAACAAAATAACAGTAATCCCTAATGCTGTAGATAAAGAAATCCTAAAAAATAAAATACCAAAAAAGCTGGCACGTGAAAAAATAGGGTTACCTAAAGACAAATTTGTAATTCTTTATTTAGCACAAATAGTAGAATTTAAAGGGCCTCAATTTCTCGTTGAGGCCCTTAAATACGTGCTTCGAGAAAATAAAGATGTTCTAACAATATTTGCAGGATATAATACTAAGCTGGTACCTTTCATACTAAAAAGATCTAAGGAACTAGGTATTAGTGATAAAGTACTTGTGCTTAAACGACCGTCAGATAAAGAAAAATTTCTATTGCTTTCGGCAACTGACATTTATGTGCTTCCAACATTAACTGAGGGATTTCCTACGTCAGTGCTTGAAGCAATGGCTTTCAGCAAGCCCATTGTTGTTTCTAACGTAACTGGAATAACTGATGTAGTTAAACATATGAAAACGGGAATCTTAGTGAAGCCAGCCGATATTGATGATCTAGCAAATGCTATAATTATGCTTTTAAAGAATAATAAGTTGATGGAAACGCTAGGCTTAAATGCTAATAAGGAAGTCCTTAAGAATTACACGTGGAATATTGTTGCACAAAAATATGCTAAGTTGTACTTAGAAATAATCCAAGAAACCTTCCGGTGATTACCTTCACACAAATGGTATCCAATGATTTTTAGTCTTCTGAAAAACACTACATAAAGTAATTATTAAGGATAATAGTCTAAATTTTGTATAGGCTACTGTTATTAACTAATTTGTGCGAGAATAACTCTTAGATAAAATGATGAGTTGATTAAACAGTGACAAACACATGTATTGTCATAGTGTCGTATAGAAGAACACCAATACTAAAGACCTTGCTTAACGTTTTAGCCTCACAACTTACTTCCTCAGATGTTATAGTTTTAATACTAAAAAGTACAGTTGATCAAAGCATTATGAATAAAAATGTTAACCTTACAAAAATTCTTATACGTGAAGATAAAGGCTTGGGTACCGCCCGAAGTATTGGAGCAAAAATTTGTATTAAGAAATTTAATGCTAAACTAATCATATTTATAGATGATGATGCTATACCTGATAAGAATTGGATTAAGGAGTTAAAGGTTACAACAAGATACGCTAATATAGTTGGCGGTCCCTGTATAGCACTAACTCTTCATAAACCTCCAAATTGGTGGTTTGAAGAAATTGCATCCTGTCATAGTAAAAAATCTATTATTGATGCATTAAGAAAAAAAGAGTTTTGGAGATATATCTATGGATGCAATTTTGCTGTACGGCGTGAAGTTTTTGAAAAATGTGGCTATTTTGAGCCTTTAGGTAGATTTAAAGATATGCCTCTTAGTGGTGAAGAAACACAGTTCATATTACGTGCTATAAGATGTTGCAATGCTAAAGTTTTTTTTAACCCAAATGCTCGTGTTTATCACATAGTTTTACCACACAAATACTATATTAGGTGGATCTTAAGATCAGCTTTCTATACAGGAATTTCTCGTAGATACATAGCAATGCAGAGACTAATGGAATATGGTTTACTCCTTCGTATTATTTTAACTCTAGTTCGAACAATTGCATGGATTTTCCTTATACTTATAAACATCATGTTAAGAAGGAGAAAGCATATTGTTAAAAACCTTATTTATTTGGTAAGCGATTTAGGATTCCTTATATCAAAATTTAAAATTTAAAGAATCGTTAAGTAGAAGATTATTAGTTAGCAACATCTTTAATAAAGATAGCCCATTTTTCCATAATAGTATTCCATTCATACGTCAAGGCTACTTGTTTACACCTATAATTTATATCAGTAGCCTTCTTAGCTAGTTGGAGCAGCTTAAGTACACCTTTTGCAATATTTACCTCGTTATCTGATTGTATGTATATACCTGTCTTACTCTCTTCAATAAAGTGTTGTGTATAACTATTAGGAGGTCCATAGGCTAGTATTGGTAGGCCACATGCTAAATATTCATATATTGTTAGTCTTATTGAAGTTTTTATCCACTTATTGTTTATTGCTGGTCTTCCTGCTACGGCAAATGAAGAAGTACCCATTTCTCTAATTAGCTTGTTGAATTCTAAGTAACCAAAGAATTTTACTTGGTTTTCTAGTCTCAGTTTTTTAGTTAATTTTTGAAGTTTTGGCAGTAATTTTCCTGTTCCTATAACTTTTAAGCGAACTTTAATTCCTTCATCATGCAATAAATTTAGTGCCTTAATAAATGACTCTAGCTTATGATACTTCCAATTTAGATCACCTAAGAACACTGCTATAGGCTCTTGCGTTTTAAAGGATTGTCTTATTTCGAAGCATTTAGTGTAGCGTTTAATGTCAACACCATTATGGACAACAATAATGTTATTATTTCTAATTCGTTTGCGTAATTCTTCAGCCATAAATTCTGTTGTAGCTAATACTAGCTCAGCTTCTGATATAGCTTTGTAAACCTTTTTGAAGTAGTAACGTATAAGTGGGTAAAGATATGGCCTTTCCATAATCCTGTAATCGTCAGCTAGATCTTGAACATCCGTGATTAATGGTATCTTTAATCTTTTAGCAATGTAAAACGCTATTGGAATAGCTTCTACAGGGGGGAGGGTGGCTATAATTGTTGAGGGGTTATGATCTCTTAATACGCTTAAGAGTTTTGAACGTTTCTTCTGCTTAATTATGAAATCTTGTAACCTTTGTAAAACTGAAGGTCTCTTAAGTTCAGACTTTACACTAACAAATGGCGATATTATTTTCTCATTAAACTCTCCTATGCGAGAACCACACCAGGAACTTAATAAGGGGATAACGATTACATCAAAGCCTTGTTTTCTTAAAGACCTAGCCATGTAGTAAGCTCGAATAGCATTAGCGGTAAATGGTGGAGGGTAATGTCCAGTTATTATAACAATACATTGCTCTGTCATGACTAAGCCTTAACCTCATCGGTAAATTGCTTACTCTACATTCATACTAAGCTTCCTCAGTGATATACTTTAATTCACTAGAAGTGAAAGTTTAACAATTGATTTAACTTAAGTGTTAACCAAGTAGGCATTAAATAATCTAACTTAAGTATTTCAAGATTCAATTAAAAAACATCTTGTTGTATGCTGAACTATTGCCTCAAAACAATCCTACTATAGTAGTAAGAGTAAGATTTGTTAGTAAACACATATAGCTTAGATGTATGTAAGCTGAGTTTGGTGAACAATATACTATGCCAAGTGAAATACTTATGTTAGCAAGAAGACTTCTTGGCAGAAAGGGTACATTCATTTTAAGAACTATAGCATCTAAAATATCGTTTAGTCTCGGTTTAATACCTCCAGCTACCAGTGTTAGAAGGGAAAACGGTTTTTCCGCAATGGTTTGTACATATAATGAGAGTGATTGGATAGAGCCCTCACTATTATCGATAAAAGACCTTGTTGATGAATACATAGTAGTCGATAGTTCTACGGATAAAACACCTAAAATAGTAAGAGAAGTTGCAAAAGAGCATGGCTTAAATGTGAAAATATATAGGATTCCCTGGGGGGATTTAGTTAAAGCTCGTAATATAGCCTTAAAGAAGTCTAGTTATAAATGGATTCTTCATTGGGATGGAGACTTTATAGCAACTGACGATATGCCATTATATATAAAAAAGTTTGTGAACTCTCTTGACAAGAAAAGATATTACCTAATATATTGGCCCATGGTTGTTCTTGATGTTGACTTGTTTCATCAGAACCCTAAATTCCCTATTCACATAGAACACTGGCTTTTTACTTACAGCCCTACATTAAGATACGATTGGGTATCAATATATGATACACTTATTGCTCCATTAAAGTACTATACACCTATTTTCATAAATAAGTATCTAGGAATGCATTTAAGAACTGTTAGAAACCCTATTAGGCTACTTTACAAGAACCTATGGTGGGAAATGAGAGCTAAGAGACTTGAAGGTAAAATAAGTCTTGATACTTATGTTAGGATAAGGATAAAGAAATTATATGATACAGACTCCATTGAGGAGGCAGCTAAAATACATGTGCAAAATCTCCTTAAGAAATGTGTTAAGTACGATAAGAGTAAATACGTAGATTACCCTAGGATTTTAAAAGAATTTGTTAAAGAAAAATACGGTATTGACCTTTAGTTTATTCATAATTAAGAGCGTATTCTTAACTTAAAAATGTGAAACACTAAGAATTCTCATTTATAATGTTTAGTTTTCTTAATAAACTTATAATATATATCATATTTGCGATAGTTATGCTTTATAGTTTTAATTAACACTTTACCATCTATATCTGGATCTAATGGCAACTGTAGATGTGCCAGTATTGTTGGTGTTATATCATAATTCCTTATATTGATATACTTAGTAATATATTGAACATCCGCTTTAATTGCTATGAAACCTCTTATTGAATGTATATACCATTTTCCCTTTTCTATTACCTTATTGTAACTGAGCCTAGTAGTTATATTATATCCCTCTTTAGGGATAATTATTATATCTGGTGCTCTACTAATATAGGGTCCCTTAAAATATTTACTTCCATATTCTATAATTTGAAGCATGTTTTCGTATTTTCTTAATTCCTTCATTATCATAGATTTTAACAAAAATCGCTCATCCGATGTTATCTTAGGGTTAATGTATATATTATAAGATATTGTCATGTATGCTTTACTATTTTTATAGTCTATTGGTATTTTACCTGCTTGGAAGGGTTTTGTTATACCTATTTTTGCGGCTATTATTTCTGCAGTACCGTATTTTAGCTTGTGCTTTATTTTCTGTGGTAACATTTTCGCTAATGCCAATGCTATTTTTGATTTAAAATCTAAGTTTTTCAGTGTTTTTAGTAGCCCTAATTTCTTAAGCAATATGTTACCATTTAACGCTTTATCCGCCTCCATGAATCCATGGTCCGAACATAGTATTAGCATGGTTTCTTCGGGTATGTTCTCATATATTATTTTAATTGTCTTATCTATTTTATGAAATATTTTTAGTGCTTTTGTTGCTTGTTTGCTTCCTCTTAGTATTTCACCATATAGCTTATGGAATATCCAATCAGGTTCTGGTATTACTGTGTAAAATAATGTCCAGTTTCTTTTAGTATAGTAGTGCTCTATTAAATCGATGCGGTGTTCTAGACCCTCTAATAATGCCTCAATGTATCCGTCAATTGTAAAGTATTTAATGGGGGGTCCTTGTAGCAAATATTTTCTTACTATTTCCCTTTCCTTAGGTGGCCAAGCATCCTTTTTAGGATAGGTCCAGTCTGATATTACTGTATTTCTTGATTTTATAACAGGTGGGAACGTCATTGGAACATTTATTGTTACTGATTCTAGCTTATTCAATGCCACTATTTCATTTATTGTCGGTCTTTCTAAGTCTTCTCTCGTAACGAGTCTTGGTTCACCATTGCTTAATGGTCTTAGGAAATCGAAGATGCCGTGTTTTCCAGGGTTTACTCCAGTGGATATTGTAGTCCAACTTGCTAAAGTGAATGGTAAATCTACTTCTAGCTCGGCCGTAAGCATTTTGCCCCATAAATGCTTTGTAAAGGGCATTGCAGAGTATTCAAATAGCTTCTCAAAAATACGCAATGGCATTCCATCTAAACCCACTATTACAGCGTGTCTTCTATTCATTCTTTATGCGCCTTCTTTTTGCTAAGTGTTTCCCAAGTTTTAATTTTACAGCATCCTAAGATGTATTTTAATATTTAAATTGTTAAAAATAATATGCTAGCAAAAATGAATATTTACGGATCATGTAAAATTTAAAGTAATTGAGGCTACATAAATGATAAAGGTTATTATTACAGCTAGTGGTGGTGGACATACTGGTTACGCGACTGCA
>Ga0190363_1001997_pt1 | contig 11882 bp, 12 predicted proteins | sample 48721867_MG_FD_161272 | JGI IMG/M metagenome (GOLD analysis project Ga0190363, IMG submission 161272) | Hydrothermal vent microbial mat bacterial communities from Southern Trench, Guaymas Basin, Mexico - 4872-18-6-7_MG | ecosystem: Environmental > Aquatic > Marine > Hydrothermal vents >...
TCCAGGGCTAGGGTCACTCATATAGACATAGAACATCCCGATTTGAATACGTTGCTAAATCCAGGAGAAGGCTATTACGTTAAAGTAGTAGGTATTACTGAAGGCCTAGATATAGTCATAAAGCCGACTAAGTTCTTGGATCATTATGTAACTAGGATAAGAGTAAAGGCTAGAGATTTGGTAGGGTTAATACCACTAGGGAGAACAACTATTGCATGGCTTGGCGGTAAAGAGGGAGGAGTATACCTAGGGCTTAGGAGGGAGTATATAAGGAAATTAGAAGAATGGGCTTCTCGTCATGGATGGGAACCTAAAAGACATACGTAATTATCTGGAATACGTCTTTAATAGCCACTTTAAATAGAGGACATCACGCACATTAATCTTACCTTCACTATAATCAAGTATCCCTATATCAGAAAGTCTTTTAACATACCCCGTTATGTACTGAGTAGGTCTACCTACATCCTTAGACACCTTAGATATGGTATCGTAACCCTTCGATATAGAGAGCAGTATCTTTATCGCCATATTCCTTCCCCTAATTGCTTCAAGCACTTCATGATGATAGATTCTAAGCCCCATGTACAACACGCTGTAAGGCCTTTTTAAGCTTCTCTCGATTATATCCTGGAGAGCATTAACGCTTAGCCTATTGACTTTACTCAAGATCACTTCCTCCGCCAATAAGTGCTCGTGAAGAGGAAGGCCTCTAGTAATGTCATAGCAGTACTCTAGGGCATCGTTATCCACTTCAATATCTTCTAAGAGCATAGCAAATAACCTTCTAGCATTACGTGCGTTAAGACTATCTACCCTCCTAGCTATAAAGAATTCTCTTGTATTGCCAAACATACTACTAGCCTCTTCTATCCCTGTAACGGAACATACTATACCAATTGCATCGCTATTCATAATTCTCTCAATTATCCCTTTGGGAGTTAGCCTCATATCCCAATATCGAGAGAAAAATTTCAGTTTCTCAACATGGTCTAATATTAAAAGAACCTTCATATTAGCCTGGTTGAGCTTATCATCAAGTAGTTCTATCAGCATACCTATATCTTTTGTGTTAATGATTCTATTAATCTCTTCAAGCGTGTTATAATCAATTGATTTGATATACGTCAGGGCATTTAACAATTGCATTAGTATATCTACAGGCATTAATATATCCTTAGCACAATCTATGTACAATGGGATGATCTTCCTTGTATTCATTTCCGTTAAGACTTTAATTAACGATAGTAGTATGCTCGTCTTACCTACGCCTATGGGGCCATATATTAAATAACTTAGTTTAAGACCTTGCACAAGACTCGATATTCCGCTCTGAAGTTCTCTCATCAACTTTTCTCTAAACGGAAGTTCAGTTATCACCAATGGCATCCATGGTCTTGGCTTCATGAAACCACAAGGTTTTCTATTTTAAGTTTTCGTTTTTAAGTTTTCTATTTTAACTATACTATATTAAATAGTTAAGCGAGATAGAGATCCTAAAGGAGACTATCACATACAGTAAGAGCTTGGATAATCATTTCATAAGCTCTATCATTATATTGCTATCTCAACGGCAATCCTACTGACACAGACACAAGAATGTAGTTCAAAATGACTTTTGTAATATTAGTTCGAAGGATAGAGTAAAAGCAAGCATAAGATTTTTATCCTATCTCTCATAATTTTAATATTGCGTGCGATGACGCTACCTCACGGTAGCTGATGCATGATGAGACGCGCCTCCCACGAGCACTATCAAAACTCCTAACTCTTATATTCCTAAAAGCATACCTTAATAATATCTAGATAACATTCCTATAAGCTCGCATATACTTTCTAGACGACTTAAATGATTTAGAAAAATGCGTAAGAGAAGAATTAGATAACTTTATCCCATGTTACTTAATCCATTTACCGTTTCGGCCAAATTAATATAAAACTAGTAGATCTACAGAATAATTCGTGGTATAATGCGTGTTTATATCTTAACTGATATGGAAGGCATAAGCGGCATAGTGCGTAGCGAGCAGGTGAGCGGAGCTGGACCTGAATATGAGGAGGCAAGGCATCTTCTAACTGAGGATATAAATGCGGCAGTAGAAGGAGCATTGAAGGGAGGAGCCATTGAAGTAGTAGTCAACGATCTACATGGTGCCAGAGGCGGATGTAACCTAATTCCTGATGAGCTCCATCCAGAGGCAAAATACATATGGGGACATGCTAGGTATAGGCATCCACCACTCGAAAATAGATTTGATTGCGCGTTCCTAATAGGCTATCATGCTATGGCTGGTAGCGATAAAGGGGTGCTATCCCATACCATGTCCTCAAGATCGATATATAGAATTCAAGTTAATGGCATAGATGTTGGGGAAATAGCAATCGACTCGGCTATCCTAGGAAGCTTCAATATGCCTGTAACCCTAGTCACTGGCTGTAGCGAAGCCGTGAAAGAGGCAAAGCGATTTCTTGGTGATGACATAGAGACGGTTGCTGTAAAAGAAGCTTTAGGCAGATTTGATGCAATATGCTTAGCGCCAGCTAAAGCGCATAAGTTAATAAAAGAAGCCGCCGAGAGAGCTGTTAGGAAAGCGAAATCCATAAAACCATTTAGATTTAAGTCGCCAGTTGAAGTAATCATTGAATACTTCCATTCAAACTTCGCCGATCCCCTCTCTAGACTACCAAATGCAGAAAGAGTAGGCCCCAGATCTGTTAAGATAATCGCTGATAACTTCCTCGAGGCGGCCAAGCTGTTGGGCTGGTACTAAACGCATAAAGCCTTCATAAAAGCTTATAATACTGATCCCCTATCGTATAAAAGATGAAACGCACCGTTAAGTATACGCTCATCTATGCAGGTCTTTTTTACTTAGTCTTGATACTTACCTCATTGATAGCTTCCCAGGTATTTTCAACCTCCTCATTAGCACCCATACGAGAGCAAATAAAACAGCAATTAAGCGAAAATCTAGCCAAAATCATGAACTCACGCTGGCCTTGGCTTGAGATATACATCAATAACTTGAAGTGGGCTGTGCTGATGGCATTACCATATCTAGGATTATTCATATTCTTCTTCGTAACAATGAGCACAGGCATTGCCCTAGGAGCAACAATGAGCACAATTAGCATCACACACCGACTAATAGGTATTATCTCGCTTTTCCTACCTCATGGAATACTAGAGTCAATAGCTTACGGATTAGCCCTTTACGCTGCTGTAAACGGAAGAAAATTGTCGTATTCCCTGAAGACAGCCGTATATGTAGCATTCATACTCTTCATAGCTGCAGTAGTGGAATATGCAGAAATAGTATTTCTGCCAAAGCCCTAACCGCATAAAATTTCGAAATTCCCTTACATTGCGTGAAATGTTTCTTTCACGCAATTTAGCTTGCAGTTAAAGTAATGCATAAATACTGAGGAGTTGTTTAGTGAGATGAGGGCAAATACTTTGGTATCTAGAGCAAAGGATTGGCTAAGACAAGCATTAAGGGATCTTGAGCATGCTAAGAGATCCATTAAATTTGGGGATTATGAATGGGCTTGTTTTGCTGCCCAGCAGGCGGCAGAGAAGGCTGTAAAAGCGCTTTATCAGAAATTAGGTATTGAAGTTTGGGGCCATTCCATATCACGAATGCTTCAATCCCTCCCTAATGAAGAAAGGCCTCCTATAAATATGATAGATAAGGCTAAGGAGCTCGATCGACATTATATACCGACGAGATATCCTAATTTTCATCCTGAGGGAGCTCCCCTAGATTATTATACTAAAGATGATGCTGAGAGGGCGGTAAGATATGCAGAGGAGATTGTCGAATACTGCAGACGTAAAATTCTTCGTTCTTGATTATAATAAGGTGATGGTCGCCTTAAAGAAGTATGCTAAGATGGCTATAGCGAGAGGCGCTAGGGCTGTATTTCTAATTGGATCTCTTGCTAGAGGTGATTACACAGCTTTTTCAGATGCAGATATAGTAATAATAGCTGATGATGTCCCTAAAAGGCCGATTGATAGGCTTGTCGATTTTATGGATCCCTTAATGCCGATAGACATAGACTTAATGGTGTACACCACTGAGGAGATATTAAAGATGGCCAGAGAGAAGAGGAAGATCATAAGTGAAATAGTGAAGTATGGTAAGCTGTTAGCAGGTGATGTGACTGTTCTTAATGATATTAAGCGTTACTTTGAGGCTGGGCGTTAGCTGTCTTTATCTTCAATCTCTAGGCAAAGCTAACGTTATGATAGCACGTTTCTGCTATTCAAGCTATTTAAACTTTCTTCAATCAATACCATAATCCTTATATCATAATTAGGACAGATAGTAGATTACTATTCTTAAAAGGCGAGATAGATGGGTTATATTAGTGCTTTTGTAGATGTTTCTCTAATAGTATTCCTTGGATTCATTGCATCATATTTATTCGAGAGGCATAAAGTACCTGAGGCAGTAATCTTGATAATAGCTGGTATCCTGATAGGCCCTGTTTTTAAGATAATATCGCCGACTACCTTTGAAGAGCTTCTCTCAGTTCTTTCGAATGTAGCTCTAGTAGTCGTTCTCTTTGAAGCTGGCCTCAGCCTAAATCTCTCTGAAGTATTAAAAAATGTGTGGAAGGCTATGCTCACATCTGCGCTGTACTTAGTCCTCTCCTCTATCATCATATCATTTCCTGCACGCAAGCTCTTAGGCCTTTCCTTAATTGAATCCTTTTTGCCCGGAGCTATTCTCGGAGGGGCTAGTAGTGTTGTTGCAATTCCTTTAATAAGGGGACTTACGGAATCCGATGATGTAAAGGCTATTATTACTCTTGACTCTACGTTTAGCGATACCCTTGTTATAGTAGTCAGCCTTGCACTAATGCAGTTCATATCTAATGGTAATGAACTAGCCTTTTCTGAAACACTTCATAGTATAGTTAGCAGCTTCTCCATAGGGCTTGTGTTCGGCCTGTTCAGCGGCATTATATGGATTAAAGTTCTTAAGTCGTTGAAGAATATGAAGTTCAGCTACATGTTGACATTGGCCTTTCTGTTACTATTATATTCCTTAGTTGAGATAATGCGAGGCTCTGGAGCCATTGCTTGCCTAATGGTAGGTCTACTGCTAAGTAATGCAGGCGCTTTTAGCGAGTTCTTAGGAATGGAAAAGCCGTTCAGGCTCAGACATATAATAGTATACTTCCATGAGGAGATAACATTCTTCATAAGGACATTCTTCTATATAGCACTCGGTATACTCTTCGACGTTCAATATATAAGTTATTCTTTCTTGTGGAGTGCGCTTGTGATCATATCTTGTATGATCTTTGCAAGATATTTAGCACTATCACCGGTAATTAAGTCTGGAGCAGAGAGATTGAAGTTAAGTTTTATGGTGCCTCATGGACTTGCTGCAGCTGCTGTAGCTTCTCTAATCCTTCAGTACGATATAATTAGCAAGCACCTCCTCTCCTCACTAATAACTACCGAGATAGTGTTGTCAAATTTAATGCCTATATTCTCTACACTATTGAGAAGACGAGAAAAAAGACGTGAAATAACAAATGTACCTATGGAGAAACTAGTTGGAACTACTAAGGCTAGGTCTAGCTCATGAATTTCATTATACTAGTTGAAGCACATTACGCTAGATAATAGTAGCGATTTCCCCAACGTCTCCATAACTGATTATTCTCGAGTGCTTAAGCTTATAAGTAAGCTTAGCTAAGTATAGCTTGAGGATCAATATTATGAGGCCTACAAGGAGGTTTGGTCGTTTACGACGCGCCAAGCTTCCTAAGCTTAAGCGATTAAGGAGGATTTCTAATGGGCGTTAGGGTTAGAATTAGAATCAAATCTAGATCATCAGGTATTGAAGTAGAGACATCTGCGTTAGTTAATAGCGGATATGAAGTTAACGAACCAGAGATATTACTTCCGAGGAGACTAGCTGAATATCTTGGCCTACCTCTAAGGCCGCCTAGAGCTCGTGTTTTAATATACGAGACTCCTATGGGCTTATATAACCTTTTATTCGTAGAGCGTGAAGTAGAGGTTCATTTAATTGATTTATGTAGAAAAGTTGATGACGTGAATGTGGCTATAGCAGATCATGAAAGGGAAGTGCTCCTATCTGATAAATTATCGAGCATGTTAGGCATTCAGATATTGGACATAGCCTCAGGGATATGGAGACATGTAGATGACGGACTTAATGTGAAAAGGAAAAGTACGAGCCCAGAGTATTGGTAATTCTATGTAAGTATTCCTTAAGAACTTCATCATAATTACTACTAATATGGCTAGTCCTAACTGTTTAGTGTAATAAACAATGCATATGCATTACTTTATTAAGAATGAAAATATAATAAACTAAGATAGCTCCCACTACGCAACTAATAATCTCTTCAATTCGTAAACACATAGTACCAAATATCAAGCTTGGCTCTTGATTATGCTTGTAAATTAACATGTGAGATGTAACGTTGCTACTACTTTCTTTCCTTTCTCTACTAGCTCATTAAATACCTTGCAGGCCTCTTTAGTTTTTGCTATACGTACTTCTATTCCTCTCTCATTTAGTGCCTTTATAATCTCTCTAGGAACGTTCATGAATCCGTAATAGCCAGTCCCTATTACTAGGATTTCAGGATTATAATCGATAACTTCCTCTATGTCTTGAAGGCATAGATTGTGTCCTTCTTTTCTCCACCAATTGTCCTTCACCCTGTCTGGGAATACTATCACATCTCTATTGTATTCCTTCCCATCGATTATTATCTTGCCAAACTCATAATGCTCTATTTTAACCATTTCTCCTTACCTCTCAATTTTTAATTCACGAAATATTGTAATATACATCATAGTAACTGAGGATCATCATCTATTGTTGCTTCTCTAAGCTCTTCTTTTAATTGTGACAGGAAGTATAACATGAATTTATGTCTTTTTAGAGCCATCTTCTTAGCTTCTTCTGTATACATTAAATCCTTCAGCTTGAGGAGTTTTTCATTGAAATGCTTTATGGTTTCACTAATACCTCTCTTCCTCAATGTAGATTCCATAAAGCACCTAGCAATACCTATTGCTCCTATTGCATCTAGTTTATCTGCATCAGAGACTATTTTCGCTTCAAGAGTGTCCGCTTCATATCCTAAGGAGAAGCTATGCGCTAATATAGCTTTGCATACCGCATTTATTATCTCTTTTGGAACTCCCTCATCCTCTAACCACTCTTTAGCTATCTCTGCACTTATCAGTGCATGATGTCTTTTTCCTTTATATGCTCTTCCTATATCATGAAGTAATGCAGCAATCGACACGATTAGTTCATCTGCTTTGTACTTCTTAGCTAGTTTCTTAGCTATAGCGTATACTCTAAGCGTATGATCCCATCCATGTACTGGTACTTCCTTTAGCATCTCTCTAACTCTTCTCGCTATTGCCTCTTCTAGTTTCATACTTATCGCCTAGGGATTAAGGTGCTTCTGCTTCATTAAATATCACATACTTGATATCCTTTAGCTTGCAAAACTCGATTAACTCCTCTATATAATCTCCTTCCGTAGCGTGTAAATGGTTGGCTCCTAGAACGTCTAGTAGCTTGAAGAAATCGCTTCTTTTAAATTTCACCACTATATGTGGCCATGGCCACATATCCCTCTTTAAATTCTCTCTAGGAACTTTTACTGCTTTGCTCTTTATTAACACCATGCGATATTCGTCACCTTCTCTAAACAATCTAGCTATAGTGAATATGCCTTCATCGGCTACGTATTGTGTCGCCGCGCCTCCCGCCTTGCCTTGTATTTGAGGTCTCAAATGTACTTCACTTAAATTTTCTCCTGGATCCTTTGAGCGTTTAGTAAACCATGTCGCCATACCACCACAATTTCCAAGGTAGAGAAGTTCCTTCTCTTCATCATATGAAAGAACATCCATAAGTGTTGTCGGTTTTCCTCCCGAGATTATCTTTAAGATTTGCATGGTAAGAGCTCCGTCATGATCTACTTCGCATGCACATACGATTGGCTCTTTATGTCCCTCAGCATCGTATGGATCATTAATTAAAGCTATTGCAAGGCATGCACATACATAATGGTCACTTAGTTCTGGTTGGCACTTCAATCCGCAGAAGTCGAAATTATATTTGTTTATTATCCTTTTTAGAGCAATATATACTCTTATTTGCTTTTTAAGGATATCTAATGTTAACATTTTATTATCATATTCTATTAATCCAAAGTTCTTCTGGATCCATCCCAAGTATGTATTTATTTTGTCTTCCGGTATTTTCTCCGCTTCCCTGAGCACTTCAACTTGATCGATATGATCTATATCTACACCAAACTCCCTTTGCCATTTTATTGGATCATCTACTACAGTATACATGCCAAGCGCTCTTCCTCCTATAACGCCATACCTCATCCCTTTAAGCCTATTAACAACCATACATGCTTTAGCAAACTTGATTATATTTCTGACCAACTCCTCCTTCTTACAGTAGATTAATTTGCTCCTTATGCCTATCTGTTTTAGTGCGCCAGCGCTCGCTAATATACCGCTAAGTCCCCTATCAGAATATACTATTACTAGCTGTGCTCCTCTTTCAATTGCTTCTCTAGCCCCAACTACTGCCATTACTGGATACGTCCATATTGGAATATATAATAATAACAAATCGATTTCATTTCTTGTCATATCCTTAACAGTCTCCATAACGCCCTTATACTCCCTTATCACTTTACGTGGATAAACTACTTCTATTTCCTCTCTTCCCTTCAGTATATCGATCAGCTCTTCATGAAGTTTGTCTTCTTCTCTCCTCCATGGGACTTCTTCCCGTGGATCTCCTAATGTGATAATTCCTACTTTAGGTATATACTTCATAAACTCCTCACCTTTTGCTTTTTTAGAATTTCACTCCCCTGCCTATTCAATAAGTCGTATACTTCCTCCTTATTTATAGCAGTTGTAGTGCCTGGTCCTCTACATGCTTGTGCTCCTAAAGCTTGGGCAAAGAGCATTATTTCGCTCACTTCCTCTATGGGTATCTGGGATAAGTTTAAGGTCTTTACGTTGTCTCCATACTTCTCTAAAAGTTTTAGTATTACACCTGAGCAAAACGCATCTCCTGCGCCAGTGGGATCTACTACATCAACTTTAAAGGCAGGTTGTATTAGAACGCCTTTCTCATTAATAGCCATAGCTCCCCTCTCTCCTAAAGTAATGAAAAGTAACTCCGTTCCTCTCTCAAGAACCTTCTCTACGGCCTTGCTTAACTCTTTCTCATCAGTAATATCGATAAGTTCTTTATCATTACAGTGAAGTATATTTATATGATGCAGTGCGCTCACTAAGAAATCCCAAGTTTTATTGTATGGTTTAACTACATCTACAAAGGTAAGTATACCTAATTGCCTGGCTCTTCTTAATATATTCTCTAATTCATCATCTACCTTACCTAGGATTCCCACGGAGATGTATAAAATTGTAGGCTTACAACTCTCCAGTACTTCTAATATTTTAGCAATAGGGATATGAAGTGAAGCGCCGACTTCTACATGAAATCTCCTATCTTGACCTTTAACTACTAAGATCACGTTTTTATTAGTTGGAGCTCCAACTCTTTCTATCAGTAGCTTAAAATCATATCTCTTTAAGGTATTCACTATGAAGTCTCCAAATACGTCCTTCCCAACGGCGCTAATAAGCGTTATATTTCTTGGATTGAAACCCATTTTAATTAGGTCTATAGCTATGTTAGCGGGATGTCCTCCAACGGAGAGATGAATTCCCTTAGGAACGAATACTAGCTCCCCTGGCTCAGCGATCTTGTCGAGTTCAGGGACTACGATATCGGCTACTAAAAAGCCCACGAGTAATATACCAGATACCACTTCCTTTACCCTTTAGTAGTCTAATGATTTAAGCTTAAGAACGTTTATTTAAATGCTAGTCTTAATATATTCTCTCGAGTTATGATTCCTAATATGCTTATCGGATCCTATCTACTTATCACTGGGATGGCTTCTACTTAGAATAATCAAGGAGATATTCTTCAATACGCTCAATGATGCTTAGTTTTAACTTAATGCTTAGTATTCTCCGCACATTTTCGCTACCCCTTCACTTTACACATGTAATATGTAAGATTAGGGAGATCTTAAGATTTAATATCATCGCAGATTAACTTCAATTATGGTGACATTTCCCTTAAGCTGCGAAATATGCAACTCTAGTAGCATATTTTATGGGCTGATAAAGATGAGTCAATAACTATTTAAGGATACTTGTCCTTAAATATTGTTGAGAATATATGACATATCATGAGCCAAGCGATTATGGTAAGCTTTTAGAGGGCATGAGGGCTTTAATAATTCTTAAGCGCGACAAGATGAAGGAGCTGAAGAAACAAATAAAGATAGCCGTGGAGGAGGTCGGTTTTCAAGTATTTCTTAGAGCGGAAGGTTATGCTTTAATGAAGGATGAGAGTGTTGGTATACTAGGTCTACCTCATATTAGGGTGGCATTTGCTGAGAATGTGTGTAGTATATGGATAAGGGATCCTTATAGCCTTAAGTTAGATCTTCTTAACATGGCGGGTTACTCTCCAAGAAAATACTACGAGGAGATATTGAACGTTATGAAGAAACTTAAAGAAGTTCTTGAAAGTTTTAAGAAATATGCCGAAATAGTGACTATATCCATTCCAGAATAACATGGTTACTATCGTATTATGATCTCTAATAAGTCTCCTTCTTTTAATTTTAGCTTTGAGTCTTTTGTCTTTACCTTTATTTTGTCTGATGATATCTCGTACTCGAATTCTATCTCCTTTCCATTAAGATTCATCGTGATCTCTTTAATAGTTTTTATGCTACGCTTTAGGAGAATAGTCTTTACTATGATCTCCCCACTGAGGGTGTATATCATTTCCCTCTGAACATTATTATGTACTATCCTCCTATACGATCCCCATCCAGTTGCTGTCGTAAATAATGCTCTAAAGTTCTCTTCGTTTATTCTAGGATTAAATTCCATTATTGAGCGATAAGCATCAAATTTATAACCCATTGTTGCTAATAACAATGACCAACTGCTCATCGGTCTTGCGTAGTGTTCTCCACATTCAACTTCATTCCATGGACTACCAGTCCTACCATCATAACGCTTTCTAACGGCATTTAGTATTTCCAAGGCTTCTCTTATCATGCCTTCATATATCATAAGAGCTGCAACCTCGTACTCTACACCTGTCCATACTTCATCACAATACCATATAGCGTCATTAGGCCTATCGCTCTTTGGCCATGTACAATTAATTAATCCACCTTCGTTAAGAAAGGCATAGACTCTTTGTGAGTGAACGTGTCCCCTCAGCTTCTTCCTCCAATTATACTTGTATATCGATTTGAGTGCCTTTATAATGTGTTCCTGAGGCAATAAATATCCCAAGTTCAATATGTGTGCCCACCATTGTCCCAGGAGTTGATCAGAAAGACATCCACTTCCTATACTACACTCAGCCCATCCCTTTAACCACTTGTCCTTTTTAACCCACTTCCTAGCTTCCTCTATGCTTCCTAAATCTAATCTCTGTATGTAGTATTCACCATTCCATGTGAGCTCATCAAGCTTTCTCATGCCTTTCTTAAAGAGCTCCTCGTATTTAGCTTTCGCTTCCCTATCGCCTACTATTTCTGCCATCTTTGCCATAGCCTTTAATGCCGCTAAATATAGCGTGCCGATGAACGTATTCGGGCCATATATTATACAATCGTAGGTATTAGGCTGTGCCCATTCTATTATACCATCGCCATCTCTATCGTATTCTCTAAGTACATAATCCATCGCTAGTATAAGCCTAGGCCAGTATTTCCTCAAGAATTCA
>Ga0190363_1001998_pt1 | contig 11880 bp, 5 predicted proteins | sample 48721867_MG_FD_161272 | JGI IMG/M metagenome (GOLD analysis project Ga0190363, IMG submission 161272) | Hydrothermal vent microbial mat bacterial communities from Southern Trench, Guaymas Basin, Mexico - 4872-18-6-7_MG | ecosystem: Environmental > Aquatic > Marine > Hydrothermal vents > Microbial...
TCTAGGCTCTCCTGATATTTTAAATTTCCCAGATCGAGTGACCACCATCCATCCGGCGAGGTAAGCGTGGAGAGAAGGATTGAAACACCCGCTGAGCCTCTCACGAATAGATAAACTATAACTTCCCTCGCAGGGGTGGTTCCATCATGCTTATAAATCCTTCCATAGACGGAATAGGTATTTTTAAAACCAACAGGCGCCGTATGAAATTCACCCCTAAAGCTCGCGTCGCCTGAGATCGCTTCAAAGTAATATGTGCTCTCGGGTGAAAGCCCAGTTATGCGCACCCAATGAGTATAGACGTTCGTCCTGCTATCAGTTATCGAAGATCCATAGCTTTGCGTCAGGCCATAATTAACCGTGGCGCCCGTGGGAGCATCTGTAGTCCAGGAAAGAGTTACAGATGCGCTGGTTATGTTTGAGATGTGAAAATTTAATATGTTAACTGCTCCAGCGGTATAACAAATGAAGGTTGAGAAAACCAACAGAGAAGCTAATAGTGAAGATATTTTTGCCGTTTTACGCATGGTTCTATCTCCTTTTCCAGGACTTCAAGAAGGGTAACGGGGCGCGAGACCTCGCGCCCCTGAATAGGACATTTCCTTAATATAAACGGCCTCAGATAGCCAAATAGGGATCTGATGCCTGAAGCCGTTATTCAGCCCTTTTTATCTAATAATCGACATCTTTCTGGTAGATCTGAAGTTTCCGGCCTTCAAGATGTAGAAGTATATTCCGCTAGCTACCTGTTCTCCTTGCTCATTCCTACCATCCCAATATGCTGCCTTAGACCGATCAACGTAATATCCAGCCCTCAGATACCCCAACTCCAACCTCTTCACCAGCCTGCCGCTCATGTCATATATCTCTATCCTCACTTCCCCTCCCCTATCCAGCTTGAACGGTATCCACGTCTCAGGATTGAACGGATTCGGATAATTCTGCAACAACTCACTCCTCCCTGGCATGCCTACCACCTCCCTCATCTCATACGGAACTACCATCTCTCCCACATACTGTATGCGCTCCCCTTCAACCCTGCCTCTCAGCAACACATCCCCATTGGGCATAACCCTCAGCTCCATCTCATCTCCCTTCCTATACACATACGCATCTCCTCTCTCCCTCTTCAGGTTCCCCAGGTCAAACCACCATCGCCCCTCCTCATCGCTGATGCAACAGAGCAAGCTGCTCTCTCCTCCATCTCCCTTCACTCTCAGATATACTCCCTTGCCAGATAGAGGCGCTCCCTCATAGTCCACCAACCTGCCCCATACGGTGTATGTCATCCCTGCTCCGATCCTGCTTGTCCTGAAGCTCAAAACTGGACTTTCAACCTTCCCTCTCCCATCTTCCGTTATCACCTTGTAGTAGTAGATCGTATCTGGCTTCAGTCCCTTGAGCCTTACCATATGGGCAGCACTGGCATGTGCGGACTGGAGCGTTTTGTCGAGCTTATCCGGCCTTTCTCCATAGATGATCTCTCCTCTTCCCATCCCATCTGTATACCATGAAATGGTGGCCGATGCGCTGGAGAGGTTGCTAACTCCCACATCGAGCAACCTCGATAGCTTTCTATCGGAAAGCACCCTCAGTGATCTCGGCCTGTGAGCTGTCATCTTCCTAGGCCCTCCAGGCCCTCCTCCTGATGGCGTCCATGTCACGGGTCCTGTCACCTGAACAAAATATCCTCGGTCATTATATATCTCAAAGTCCTCTCCCAGAGGAGTATCTCCTCCTATATCCGTAAGATCCTTCCACAACTGTAATTCCTCATCCCATCCCACCACCATCACACATCCAGGTATCCCTCCTCCTGAGGATAGCAACTCAGACGCACTCAATCCACCAGGATATGGTATCCCCACAAGGTTCAATCCCTGTTCCAGATCCAGTGTGATAGGCCCATCCACTGGCAACCCCTCAACATGCCATGTCACAGGGGCATCCATCTGAACGAAATACCCCTCTCCAAGAAGCAGGTCAAAATCAGGGTTGTTCACAGGATCAGGAGGTATATCCCTAATCGCTGACACCCACTTTTGAGCCCTGTCCCACATCGTCACCTTCACGCAGTCCGGGGAGAGAGCCGATATCAGCCCATGGGAGGTATAACTGCCCGGCCAGGGTTCAATCGGCAGCGTTATAAGGGTTAGGTCTCTAGCGAGATCTATATCTACTGTTGTCCAGGACAAAGTCAAAGTGTAGCAGTCCTGAGGACTGACGCCCGTCACCGTGTTCGTCTCATCAGGCCCTGCTTTACCTGAAATCCCTGTGATAGCCTCTATCCTTATCACATCGCCCTCCTGCCAGTCCCACACCTCTCCTGTATCAGGGTCTTTCAGATTACCTAAATCCACATACCACATGCCATCCGAATCGGTTAAGGCAGATAGCAAGGAACTCTCATCTCCATCTCTGAGTAAGGAAACATACACGATAGCTCTCTCCTCTGTGTCGACGCCACCCGGTTCATACACCTGGCCATACAAGGTGTATGGTATGCCTGCTCCCACACCGAATGTGTGGAAACTGAAGCCCTCCTCGGTGATCCCATCGCTGGTGACTTGAAAATGATAGGTTGTATCGGGCTCAAGGCCGCTCAGTTGCACCCAATGTGTGTCGGAGAGGGTATCATCTGATGCCGTATAGGCGAGATTTGCGGGGTTTGTCCCGTAGTAGACCATGCCTGTGGTTTCCCCATCTGTCACCCATGAGATGACAGCCGAGGAGCTAGTGATGTTTGAAACTCGAACATCATATATCTGAGAAACACCATCTGCGGGCTCTTCGCCAGTTCCTAAAGCCCACGAGGTGAGAAACAACGTCATAGAAACAGCTATGACAAGATAGGAAAATTTGGGTTTCATCTTTCTACCTCCTGTAAGGTTAACTATTAGGTATTGTTTATTTCTAAGTATAGGCAGGCTGAACACATCGACCTGTATGCGTGGTCGCCTGTGACCGTATGGAATTCACGACATGGTGGGATTTCACCCGCGTTCTCCATAGAAGACCGGCCAGATCTGCAGCTTTCCAGCTTCTCCCATGACTTTCCGTCACTTCAAAGATCACCGAGCTTGTTCTCTGTAGATTCCCCCCGATACGCCTTTCCTTCATGATCTATAACCGCCTGATTACCTGCCTGATCTTGTGATCATCATAGCACACTTCCGACCTTTTGTCAAGAAAATTTTTCCGCCTCGAGGGCTTTTCAATGATTTGGCATAATCAGGCGTGGTAAGGGCGCTCCTCTGTGTATACCCCCGAATCCGGCAGGCACGGGGGCCTGCCGCTACAGCGCTGGCGAAAAGCGTTGAAAACCCCTATTCCGCCTCCCGAGATTTCCCCGAACATTTCCCGTTTGAAGCCCGTCTAAGACTTTGAAATTTGATCTCCCTATCGATAGATTTGAGGTGTTCGTATATGAAAGACAGGGATAGACAGCTGGTTGAAAGGTTTCAGCGAGGAGATAAAACGGCGTTCGATAAGCTGATGAGGATATATCATGGGAAGATCTACAGATTGGCCTATCGCTTCACCCATGATGTCGAGGATGCCCTTGATCTCTCCCAAGAGATATTCCTCAAGGCGTTTAAGTCACTGGGCGATTTTAAACATCAGTCGAGCTTTTATACGTGGCTATATCGCATCGCACGGAATTTGTGTGTGGATTATCTTCGTCACAAGAAAACCTCCTTTCAAACTATTCCCCTGGAGGAGGTCTCAGACGTGCTCACATATAGCTCCCCCTGTGATCCGGTGGAGGTGAAGGAGTTGAGAGGTGAGATCGCTAAGGCGATAAGCGCACTGCCTCCCCAACAGAAACAGGCCTTTATACTGCGATACTATGAGGGATTAGATCTGGAGAGCATAGCCAGGGTTCTGGGATGCCGGGAGAGCACCGTCAGATCGCATCTATGTCTGGGAAGGCGAAAGATAAGGGAGATCCTTTCCCCCTACTTAGGAGGGCGATAACTCTGAGGGAGGACATTCATGTCCATCAATCGCTATCTGCCCTGGATTCTCCTCAGTTTGATCATCGGTTTACATTTTCTATTTCTTCTGAACCTCTTCGCTCCGGCGATCGTCACGCCGGATGCGAACGGCTATTGGGCTCAGGGAAGTCTGCTTTTCACGAGGGGACGGACTTGGTTTAAACCCGAATCACCCCTTCAATATATCGGGATGCACTGGCTCCCGACGGGATCAGGTCGCTATTACAGCCGATATCCCCCTGGCCTCTCCGTGATCGTCGGTCTGGTCTATAGGCTTTTCGGATACAAGGCGAGCACCCTGATAAACCCGATCCTGACGGAGTTCTCCCTTGTGGGGCTATATCTGTTTTTGAGGCACACACTGGGGAAGTGGTGGGGACTCGCCGGGATCACCGCGCTGGCCGTGAACCCGGTTTTCAATCAGCAGGCTCTGTGGTGTTTTTCGCACATGGCGGTGACCTGTTTCTTAGTTTGGGGACTGGTTTTCCTGCTACGATGGGCCGAAGACGGGAGGCTTTGGGAGGCCTTCCTAACCGGATTGCTCTTCGGATGCATCTCGACGATCCGATATCCGGAGGCGCTTTTCGGGCTGGGGGTTGCCGCCTTCATGCTGCTTTATCGACATGATCGTAAAGAGGTCTGGTCCCACTATCTCATGGTGGCGATTGGAGCCGCTTTGCCCCTTATCCCCCTTCTCATCCGGAATCAGATGGCCTTCGGCGCCTTTTATCGGACCGGCTATTCGCTGAGCGGCGAACAGACGGCCTTTGGGTGGGGCTATCTCAAGGCCCATCTCATACCCTACGTCCGCGAGCTTCTCGGAGGAGGAATGGGAGCGTTTCTGCCCCTAGGTCTGATCGGGATGACGATGATGCTCTGGGATGGACGGCGCCGCCGTTTGGGAACGCTGCTCATACTGTTAATCGTTCCATCAACGCTGCTCTACATGGCGTACTATTGGGGCCCCGGCATGCGATTCCTGCTTCCGACCTTCATCTGTTATATAACCGCCGGGCTGTGGCTCATGGCACGGCTGATGGAGGGGAAGCCCACCTCACTCAGGTTCTCCGTGATCGGGCTTATCCTTCTGTTTCAGCTCATATGGGGGTGGTACGGTGAGATCAACGAGCTCAAAGGGCTGAAACGACAGAGGGAGATACTCGCCCGCATAACCGATGAACTTGAGCGTAGGACGGAGTGCGGAGATGTGATCATAGCCGACTCCCTGGTCCTTCAGCATCTGGATTTCGTCCGAGGCTGGAAACTGATCGATAGGGGATACCTCTCAGCCATCTCCCAACCCTTTGCACGTTGGGTGGGACCCATCGGTCGGGGGCGAAACGGCCTCGCTCAGGGGTCAAGAGGGAAGAGGCTGGAGGAAATCCTGGGGAGATATGCCGAGTTCGACCCTCAGGAGCGGTGGCTCAGGATAAAGGAGGATATACTCGAATGGGCTGGAAAACACAGGGTTTACTATGTTGGCGATGAGAGGGGGATCGAGGATGTGGAGTGGGCGATAGGAGGCGCCTTTGAGGTAGTCGCCCGGATACCTGTTCCGGGGTTTGAGTCCAGAGAGATGCCGAAAGGCAAGAGGCTTCCTGGCGGACCGAATCCCCCTCGTTTCAGGCCACCCTTTGCGGCGTGGCAGGGTCCCCCACCTCCCCGGATAGATGGGCCGCCGGGACGGGAGAGGTTCCCATCACATACAGCCGAATTAGTGATAGCCGAATGGAGGTGAACAGATGAGAGGAAGAGATATGATCTTCGCGTTGAGCATCAGCATAGCGCTTCTGGGGGTCCTCTCCTTTCAGGCGTATACAACGGCGGGAAGGGGACGAAGGCCCGGTCCTCCGCCGCGCGAGCCTATGATGGCTTCGGATCAGCTGCTGGAGAGGAGTTGGTTTTATCTGTGCTTTGAGTTGGATTTAACGGAGGAGCAGTTGACAAAGCTCCGACAGGCATATAAGGAGGCCTGGGAGAGGAGCAACCGTCTTCGGGAACGGCTCAGGACCTCCCGAAGGGATCCGGAAGCTGCCCGACGGCTTTTCGGAACCGAGATGGAGCGGATCAGATCCGCCCTTCACGACAAGTTGAGAGACATCCTGACACCAGATCAGATGGCCGATCTGCTCCGATGGGAGGAACTTCAAACCAGGTTTCCACCACGACCGAGGAGGAGATAGATGAGGAGACCTCAGAGACGATACGATCTGGATTGGATCAGGGTGTTCGTCGTCCTGCATCTGGTTCCCTTCCACCTCCCTTTGGCCCTCGCCATGTCCGCCGATGGAGGGAGGATAAGCCAGGCCATCATCAGATTTCCCGGCATATTCGCCTCCCCCTGGCATATGCATATCATGTTCCTCATCTCAGGCGCTGCCACCTATTACGCTCTTCGATTCCGGTCGATACAGGGATATGTGCTCAACCGTTTAAAACGGCTTCTAGTGCCTCTTCTCTTTTGCGTGCTCGTGATCATACCTGTGCATCATTTCTACTGGCGTTTCCCACCGCTGGGCCCTATGGTTGAGGAAAGCCATTATCACAATATCCTCACCTTCTTCCTGAAGGATTACTTCAGACTGCTTTGGTCGAACGGCACGTTTTTCCTGGGTAACCTCTGGTTCGTCTACTATCTGTTCGTCTTCTCCCTCCTCTGTCTTCCGGTGTTCGTTTATTTTGAAAGCGATCGTGGACGCCGCCTCGCCCTCAAGCTGGGCGATATCTTTGAAAAGGCCGGGATGGTCCTCACGCTCGGGGTTCCCCTGGCTATCGGGACAGCACTCCTCCCGGCGACAAAGGGCGGAAAAGCGTGGAACATCGTCAACGACCTGCCGAGCAGTTTCCAGTATATCACATGTTTCATCTACGGCTATCTGATAAGCTCGGATGACCGGATATGGAGGGCGGTCGAAAGACATTGGAAGGTCTCAGGACTCGCCTCGGTGATCCTGAACGTGATACTTATGGTTTCCGCCCCAGGTAGAGGGCCCTTGAAACCAGGGTACGAGGGCGGACTTGGACAACTGGTCGCGGTGGCATTGCGAGGTTTCAGCTCCTGGCTTTGGCTCCTTCTGATCCTGGGCCTCGGCAGGAAGCTGTTGAACTTCGAGAACCGGTTTCTCAGATACATGAGGGAGGCCTTCTATCCGTTTTTCATCATCCATCAGCCGTTGATACTCGCCCTCGGCTATTACATGCGTGGATGGGAGGTTCCCCTGTTGATACGGGCGTTCTCGATCGTCATATCCACATCGGTGGGAACGATACTGATTTATGATCTTTGTGTCAGGCGGACGAACGTCACCAGATTCCTCTTCGGACTGCGGCCGCTGCCGAAACGGAGGTAAACTGCAATTCGGCCTCTTCCGTTAACCCTTTGCACCTGGCAAAGCCGAATTTAACGGGAGAGGTTGGCAATTGATCAGAATCTGCCTCATTGCGATCATCCTGGCGTCGCTCCTGCCGGTTGTCCTATGTGCCGATGATCCATGGGCTCCGTTGGGGGGCGAGGATCATAACCGTAATGACGATTGGGCTCCGGCCGAGAAAGGGGAGAAGGAACCTCCGGATAAGGCCGATATGCTCGCGGAGGTCATCGCCAATTGGTCCGGAACAAGGCCGATGGATATAAGATCGTTCAGAAAACGACGCCTTAAGGTCCGATCGGAGGAGCCCGGGATAGAGCTGCCGCTCAACTCCAACCTCCAGATAAACGGCTACAAGTCCATCACGCTCGAATATAACTACACCCACTATTTCGGCCGATCGGACATCAGCCGCTACTACGGCGGAGGAGGATATAGAAGCTTCACGTCGGGCTTCAGCGGATTCGATCTGGGCGGGGAGTATGACTACGGCTATTACGGAGGATATAGCTCCTTCGACTACGGCATGGGAGGGTTCGGCGGATACGGATCTTACGGCGGCTACGGCGGATATGGCTACAGGGGACCGAGAGCCACGGGGTTGAACATCGAGCAGGCCTTGGAGGTGGGACTACACGGCAGGATAGGCGAACACACACATGTCTCGGTGGATTACAGCGACACCGGATCGGACTATTACAGCGGCATAAGCAACAAGCAGCAGAAGATCGCCGTCTGGTATGAGGGTGGGGAGAACAGCATCATCAAGAAGGCGGCCTTTGGCGATCTGACACTCGACCTCCCTAACGTCAGGTTTCTAAACCTCACCAGAAACCTATTCGGAGTCCAACTTCTAGCTGAGCTCAAGGGGATCAGATTCACGGCCTTCGGATCGCGCAGCAAGGGGCTCAAGGGCAAATGGCGATCCCGAGGCGAATCACAGCGCGCCGGCGGCGGAATGGGCATGAGGATAGCGGATACGAATTATATCAAAGGCAGATACTACGCCCTGAACGTCGATTCGGACGGTATGATCCGTCAGTCTCTGCTGCCCATCAAACCCGGCAGCGAGGAGATCTACATAGACGACGGCGATGGAACCAACAACGTCGGAGGCGTTAAAACCGCTCAGGGATATTTCGACCTACAGTATCCGGGCGAGGATTATAACCTCAACTACGACACGGGCGAGATAGAGTTCTTAAAACCTATCTCACCCAGATATAGGATCGTGGCCGCTTACGAATACCTCGGAGAAGGCGGAGGAAGGATGGGAAACCCCGGCCATGTCTTCGAGGATGACGACGGAGACGGCGTGATAGATGAACCGGACGAGAGGATCGGATACGTGGTGATCAAGGAGGCCGACAGGCCCGGCGCGGAGCTGAGAAACGTCTACAGCCTCGGCAACCGAAACATAAGCCCCCGCGACTATGAGATCACCATCTGGCGTGAGGGAGGAACGGACGTCTTCCAGACAGATAAGGGACCGGTGCCGTATATCCAGATCTTCGGCTTGGATCAGGATGGGGACGGAATAGTCGACCCGGAGTTCATCGATTTCGAAAAGGGGCTTTTGCGTTTTCCCTCACCTCACCCGTTCATGATAGAGGACCCCAAGAGCCCCTACTACAAATACAAGGATCAGCTCAACAACGAGGCCCTCTATTCGGACAACCCGCGATATACCGATCAGATGTACACCATCCACGCTGAATACTCCTACCGTTTCGACACATATAGCTTAAACAGACTCAACATCATTCCCGGAAGCGAAGTGGTAAGGGTTAACGGCCAGAAGCTACAGCGGGATGTGGATTACATGATGATATATGAGACCGGCACGATAACCTTCTTCAGGAAACTGGACGAATATGATGAGATAGAGGTCGAATACGAATATGCCCCCTTCGGAGGATCGATGCAACAGTCGGTTGCCGGGGTGTGGGCCGAGTACTCATACGAGCCCAAGGGAGCTGAGGAGACGAAGCCGTCGCTTCCACCTTCACAGACTCTACCTATGGGAGGAGGTTTGGGAGGATATGGCGGAGGCTACAGCGGTTATGGAAGATACGGCGGATATAGCAGCTTTGGAGGATTTGGCGGTTATAGCGGATATAGCAGCTTCGGCGGAAGCTATTACGGGGGATATTCCCGAAGACGGAGCTACGGCACCTTTGGCCCCACTTTCACCCCGACCTTTAAGAAGGGATTCCACATATCGGCCGGATACATCTACAACGCCGGCGGAGGCGGGATGCTGGTGCCCGACGTGAACGGCGCTCCCAATCGAGTCCAGGCCTTCGACGTGAACACCTCCCTGGGTCATACCTTCAACCTCGCCCGGCTGATCGATCCTCTGCCACTCATCTCTATGGATAAACTTCCCCTATCGATAGATTTCAGCGGCGAGGCGGCGTACAGCCGAAACAATCCCAACAGTTTCGGATATGCCCTCGTGGATGGGATGGAGGGCGTCAGGGAATCCACGACCATCAGCACCTTCAAGTTCGACTGGAAGCAGTCCAGCAAGCCGCTTGATCCGAACGTCGATCTCTTCGGACGGGTGCTTTTGAGAATGGCCAGGAAGGATGAGGAGGAGGTGGAGGGTAATTATTACAAAAATCGACGGCTGCCCTCCTCAGTCATCAACCCGCTCGCCCGATCGACCGAGGAGGAGACTGTGATGGAGATCGGGTATGAGATGAACGCCACCAAAAGCTGGGCGGGGCTGTCGAGGTCGCTTTCCGAGGAGAGCATCGATCTTTCGGACAGGGACTTCCTCAACATGTGGGTGAAGGTCGAGGGCGATGATGATATCATCCTACATGTGGACATCGGCGTGGTCAGCGAGGATTCAGATGAGGATAGCAGGCTCGACAGCGAGGACCTCCCCGAAGATCTGCAGGATACGAACGGCGATGGAAAGGTGGACATCCTCGATCTCTCCCTCGAGGATCTGCCCGAAAACCAGAAGTACAAGGGCAACGGTATCCTGGAGTCGGGCGAGGATACGGGTTGGACCTACAACTATGGCGGGGTGGAGTATCAGATAGGAGCGGGCAATTCCGTCCTCGACACCGAGGACCTCAACGGAGACATGGTGTTGGATACGATCGACTCCTATTTCGAGATCAGCATCCCGCTCGATTCCATCCCCAAGGAATGGCTCAAGAAGGAGAACAGGAACAGCGGGTGGCGATTTCTCAGCATCCCCCTTTCGGAGGCCAAGGCATGGGGCAGACCTCCAAGTTGGGGATACATAAAGCATGTCAGGATCTGGATAGAGAAGAGCGGTGCGACGGCTAAGGGGAAGCTGCTGTGGAGCGGGATGGAGATCGTCGGAAACAAATGGGAACGAGGGGTGGTGATCGATCAGACCGGCACAGTTAAAACGGAGACGGATGAGAGGTTCTTGGTAGGGGCTAAGGATAACTTCGACTATGACGATTACTTCACGGCCTACAAGGAGCTGGAGGGGAACAGGGAGTTCAGGAAACTTCACCCTATGGTACAGACCGGCTTCGGATTCTTTGAATCACAGCCCAGGGAACAATCGCTGACGTTGAACTATAAACTGGATCCGAACTCAATGGGTGTCACATCCGAGCCGCTGCGCGGACAGCGGCCGGGCGATGGACAGGATTTCTCGAAGTACGATAGGCTTTCGCTTTGGGTACACGGGGACGGGAGGGGTGGAACCTTCGTCATGCGTCTGGGAACCGCCCTCAGAACAGGTGGATACTATTACTCCAGCTATAGATATGGCGGATACGGGGGATATGAAAGGCCAAAACCCCCTGAACCGGTGAATATCTTCAAACAGGGGACCCAGGATTACTACGAGTTCACCATGCCGGTGGATTTCGTCGGATGGAGGAAGGTGGATATAGACCTGAGGGATAAGGATAGGGACGGTCATCCAGATGGCCTCCAGGTTCACGGCAACCCGTCCATAGCGAACATAGGCGGAATACTCTTAGGCATAAGGAACGACAAGGGAGAGCCGATAGAGGGGGAGGTTTGGGTTAACGATATACACCTGGCGGAGCCCACTATACGCGCCGGATGGGCGAGGCGCGGGGATTTCGCCTTGACGCTCGGCCAGAGGCTGAGCGTACGCGGGGGATATGCCAGACAGGACAAACAGTTCGAAAGCTCGGCCGGACAGGCGGAGACGTACGGATCCTACTATAGCAGCTACAGCTCCGGGTATAGCACGAGCACCTATGACTACAACTTCAACTCCGAGCTTCGTATCTTCGATTGGCTGCCGATAAGGTATACCATGAGATATAACGAGTCGGAGACTGAGGCGCGCCGGGGTACGATCAGCAGCTACACCTATGGCAAAAACAGGGGGACAAGCCGCAACCTATCGCTTCAGATCAGACGTCCGCCCTTCCCCACCCTTGGGTTTTCGGTGGACAAGCAGAGCCTCTGGAACGAGAGACGCGGTACCGATCTGAGCACGTTGTATATGGGCTCCTTTTCATATGACCTAAAGGGCAAGC
>Ga0190363_1001999_pt1 | contig 11880 bp, 13 predicted proteins | sample 48721867_MG_FD_161272 | JGI IMG/M metagenome (GOLD analysis project Ga0190363, IMG submission 161272) | Hydrothermal vent microbial mat bacterial communities from Southern Trench, Guaymas Basin, Mexico - 4872-18-6-7_MG | ecosystem: Environmental > Aquatic > Marine > Hydrothermal vents >...
TATTGTAACGAGAACTGTAAGTATTAAGCCTTCTGTAAAGCTACTTGAGATCCCGATGCGAGGCTACTACGTTTATGGCTATGTCGTTATGGTTAAGGACGAGTTTGCTATAATAAGAATAACTAGAACTAGTAGTACGCACAGGATAAAGTATACAAGTACATTCACAGGTCTTCTACATATATCACAGTCGTCAGATAAATTCATAAAGAATTTGTATGATGTTGTGAGAGTGGGTGACATTGTAAAAGCTAAGGTACTTAATGACGCTCCTCCATATAATCTCACGCTAAAAGAGCCGAAATTAGGCGTTGTACTAGCGTTCTGCGGTGTTTGCGGTGGTAAATTAGCAAAAATAAGTACAGATACTTTAAAATGCTCCTTATGCGGTGAAATAGAGAAACGAAAAGTGAGCATAGATTACGGTAATTTAAAAGGCCTATAGTCATGGTATTGAAACTAGCATTAAATTGCGGAAGTATTGACGATTGCATTGATTTAGCTAACTTTATTCTAAGTTACAAAGGTGTTAATGCATCACTAATAAAGTACGAGGTAAGGAGAGGATGCTTAGAGATATTCATCTTCGGGACAAATATTGAGAAAACAAGCGTTAAGGCAGCTGTACTTAAAGCGTACAGAGAGTGGAAACACATTACTTTATGGAGAAAAGAAGGTAAGGAAATAGAAATAGAGTACTTAATAAAAATTGTGGGTAAACCCTTTATTACGGACGCACTTAATGAGGTTCTAAATATCATTGGAATTAAGGCGGAAATAAGTAATAAGCGGTTAATAAGTAGTGCTAATTGGGATACTATTTATTCAATTGCTACTAAGCTGGCTCACGCTTTAGAAGAATTAATTCGTAAGTATCCTAAGGCATCTCATTCGGCCAAGGCACTAGTAACTTCATATGTGGCGTTAACTGACGTTAATGTAAACGAGGCAATAAATCGCTTAAGAGAAATAAATGCTATAACAATCAATGGACACAGAGTACTAGTAAAAAAAGAGTGGAGGCACTTATTAAGGGAACTGCTAGAACGAATATAGGTGTCAATAGTGAGAATAGAGGTAAAGAAATTGACAGATAAGGAGGTAGTTATAAGGTTGCTTAATGAAGATCACACTTTAGGCAATTTAATAGCTAAAATGGCACTCAAACACCCGCATGTTAAGATGGCGGCATACGTCATTGAGCACCCGCTTGAGGGAAGTCCTACAGTCAGGATAATAACTGATGGAGAAGTAAGAGCTATTGATGTTCTTAAAGAAGTAATTAAGGAGTCGGAGAACATATCCAGCAAAATACTTGACTTACTAAATAATATCTTCTCAGGTAAGGAATTGTGACTCTTAAGAGTGAAACTAGGGTATTGTTCATACACTCCATAAAATCCAGCAAAAATAACATTAAGCTTAAGTTTTACGCAATAATCCGCGGGAATAAGGGATTAGAACATCTAGGTATGGTTGAAAATGACGTTAAAGATGTTATTGAAAGCTTAAGAAGAAAGGGCATTCTAGATGAAGTTAGAGTTATTGTGAATTTAGATAGCGTAACCTCCTTACAACGACAACCCAGTAGCATCAGACCTGAGTGGACTAGTCATGTCTTGAAAATATTTGACATACTTGAAAAAGAAGTAGTTAGGTTAATAGGGATGTAACGTGTATTAACCCTAAGGGTATGGTGATAGCTATGCAGTTTTGCCCTAAGTGCGGTACAATAATGACACCAAGAAAGGAAGGTAATAAAGTAGTGCTCATATGCCCTAAGTGCGGTCTTAAGCTAAAACCCCAAGGAGATGTTAGAATTAGCAAAAAATTAGAACATAAAGAAACGGAAAGAATGTATATTCTTGATACCGATGAAATGTTTAGGGGTGTTCCAAAAGCTACAGGTGTTAAGTGTCCTAAATGCGGACATGACGAAGCTTACTACACAATAATACAGACGAGAAGAGCTGATGAACCACCAACTAGGATATATAAATGTACTAAGTGCGGGCACGTGTGGCGTGAGTATGAATAAGTAGCTAGGGAAAAATAGTTATTAGAACAACTTATTAGCTCAAAAACGTTACATGCAGTACCTTTATATCTTCAAACAACAAATTCCTTTAATGGTGGTTTGACTTGAAAGTAACCTTTAGTGATGCTAGATTATGGAGATATATAATGAGTGCAGTGGGAAAATTCATTGAGCTTGGCAGCTTGTACGCGAGTGAGTCGGGATTATCTTTCAAGGCTATGGACCCCTCACGAACATCTCTAATAGAGTTTATAATTCCGCGTGAGGCATTCGATGAATTTGTTATTGAGGGTGCGCACAAGCTTACGTTAAATATAGAGGATATAGGGAAAATTTTAAGAACAGCTGAGAAAGATGATAAAATAAGCATTGAGTGGACCGAGTCAACCATAACCTTTATATTTGAGAGAAGAGGTGTCCCGAGATCATTTACATTACCTCTACAAACAGCTGTTGAAGCTGAGGAAATTCCTGAACTAAGTTTGGATTTAAAGAACGCATACAAAGTGAGTGGTACGGTACTTTATGAGTCAATTAAGGGCATTGAGGACGTTGGTGATGTCTTAAGGATAGAAGGTGATGAGCAACACTTGAGCTTAAGATCCATCAGTGATATAGGTGAAGCTGAGGTAATATTGGATGTCGAAAGAGGAACCCTAGAGGAGGCAGAAGTTAATAATCCTGGATTTTCTGTAGCCTACAGCATAGAATACTTTAGCTATATGAAGCAACCAATAAAATTAGCGGACTATGCTTACTTGAGAGCAGATAGTGACATGCCGTGCCACCTAGAACTTAACTATATGCAAGGCGCCAAATTCAACTACTATGTTGCTCCACGAGTTGAGTAGTGTGAAAGTGAGGCATGATTATGTTAAAGATCTATTGCGGCAATACTATTCAGAAGCTGATTTCTATTTGCCTAGAGACTTCGTACTTAGGGAATTTGCTTTTCAACAATATTCTTCTAGGGCGTATATAAGGCACTTCTCATTTCAGAGCAAGGCACTTCTCAAAGAATATTTAGTTAAACATACGCCAAGGCAAGCATATTATTCAGCTGCTCTCTACAGGGATCCGGCAGCTGAAAGAATGGAAGATAAGGGTTGGATAGGATCCGAGCTTATGTTTGATATAGACTCGGATCATATTGCAGGGTGCAGGTACACTGAACTTCAAGTTAATTCAATAAAGGTGACAATAATAGATAAAGAATGCATTGAGCTGGCCAAGGAGCATGAACTAAAACTGCTTGATATGCTTAAGAATGACTTTGGTTTTTCAAGTGATGAAATTTTGGTTTACTTTAGTGGAAATAGAGGCTTCCATACCGTTGTTCACCCATCTGATGAGGATTGGTTAAAGTTAAGTCCTTACTTAAGGCGTGAAATCGTGGATTATATTAAAGGGGTAGGACTTAATCTAGACATAATAATTCCTAAACCTAGGAAAGGCATCAGATTGTATCAACTTACGCCCGAGTGCGGAGGGTGGAGAGGTAGGATTGCCATGAAGGTGCGGAGTTACAGCGAGGCTTTAGCTAACCTAGATCACCTTCTTAGTGAATTAACTGCTAGTATAGACGAACAAGTAACCCAAGATGTTTCGAGGTTAGTGCGGATTCCAGGAACAATAAATGGTAAGTCAGGCATACCTGCTAAATTGTTGCTGACAGAAAGCAATATAATCGAGTTTGAATATAGTTCTCACCTATCTCCGTTTCGAGGATATGCCGTAGTTGCTTTAAACACTAAAAAATTACCTAGGAATATTAAGGTACTAGAGTACGAGATAATAACAGATAGAGAGATCCAGAAATTACCCCTACCTATAGCTATGTTTCTAGCCCTTAATGACTTAGCTATTATAAAATCCGTAATTTAATAATCTCAAGGTCCAGGCTAATAGTATTGACGTGACTTCTCACAATATTTCACTATATCACTACATATTTTAGTAAGTACTAATGTATTCGTATATGGAGATAGGTAGAATGCTAAGAGACCTAATAAGAAATGAGTTACTGAGTGACAAGCTGTATGAAATAACATCAGAGGTGGTTGAAGGCCTAAGTAGAGATGTTATTGAGACCCTCATGTGGTGCCTATCTCGTAATGAGAAAGAGATATGTACTAACTTCAAAAATATAATTGACGAATTTATTAGAGCTTATCCTATTTTAAGAATGTTCAAGTATATGAGCACAGAAGTGATTCATGAAGCACTCACTACTCTAGATAAGAACATCTTAAATACTGCTCTTCAAATAGTTAGAAGATATTTCGAGGCTCTGATAAAGGGTGTGATTACTCATGATGATATGGTACCTGTTGTAGTTAAGAAGGACATGCTTCTTGAGGGCAGAGTGATACCTAAAGGTGCTCTTATTCTAATTAACATAAATAAGGCATTAATGCTAGAAGCTGCTTCATATGTAAATATAGTAATTCCATAGCCTTAGAAAGCGCTTAAAGCTGTCATCTCTGGATTTCATTTAGGTTAATGCAAGATACTAGGAAACTAGGCTATCTAATAGCACGTCCTCTATGTACGGTAGCAATTCTGCTATTCCTTCAGCAATTTCTCCGCTTATCCCATCAATTAACATAAATTTTTTAGTTTTTCCATTATTTTCACTTAACACACCTATGTAAAATGGATAATATAATAGAGTTATCTCATTAACTCTACCAGAAAGTGATTCAATAAAATCAATGAACTTCTCGGTTGGAACTATCGGGTATATTATGGCACCGTTCTTTTCACCTCTGGGCTCACCATCATGTAACTCAACATTATTTTCACGTATCATTTCTTTTATATCGAACATGTATTTTAGTACATCTTTTCTCAACTCTATAACATCAGCGTATACGTCTATTAATGACCTATTCGTAAGTGATGTAGCTATTGCCTTAATTTTTTGCTCACTTAGATTTAATTCCATAACTAGGTCAGATATTGTCTTATAACCCTCATGAGCTAGAATTTTTAACAACTTTAAAGCGTCCTCATTTATATCGGCAAAACTGCCTATATCCCTCAGTGCTCTAACAGTCTTATTATCGCTAACAATAAGGAACCCCTTAACACCATCGAAGGTATACTTAACTAAGTTTGCCTCGGCAGTCTCTGTTTCTGCATTATATAAATGAACAGTACCTCTAATGACTACGAATGGGAGATATACTAAACTACAGCCGACTATGTTCCGTTTTTTCTTAAATAGAAATCCCTTTGAAGAGTTCTCTAAAATACTCAATGCGTTGTCTATATTGATATTAGGGTGACAGTGAGTGACAATATATCCTGATATCCGCGGTAGCTTAAGTGCCTCATCCCTGCCAGCAACAATAACTCCTAATCCAAACTTAACAGCAAGTTCATATGCATCAGCATGAACATCTTTTAATGAAACAATTACAAGCTTATCCAAGTTGCCCTCCTGCTTCCATGTAACGAATTTCTCTACTTTTTCTATGTTTAATTCACTATCTACCACCACAAAACCTAGTCTAACATTGACACCTGTAACTGGAGTTAATACTGCAAGAAGATCCAATGTATGTGAAATCTCACCCATAGTGAGTACATAGTTCTTATAAAGATTGAAGCCGAATTTTCTAAGTATTTTAGCTAAGCCATCCACTACATTCTCCTTAGTCAATTTTGGCTCATGCTCCTGACTTATATCACGTCTATGTTTACTGTACCTTAACTCCGTACTACATCACCTTAAGTTGATTAATCACTCTTTAATTCCTTGATGTTATCTTATACTTCTAAGCTTAAAAGAACTCTCACACTATTTCCAAAAGAATATTATTACTCAAGCATTAAAGTCGATGAAAGTAAGCCACATTTCCTATTTGTAAAGACTCGCTCATGCTATCATTCTAGGATTTCATTGCTTCCTGCCCGGTAGTTCAATTAGTTCTAATATTACGGCGATAAGAGAGGACTACATGCCTTAATGTTTGTTGAAGAGCTCTAGCACTCCTAATGCCTTCTCTGGAAGCCGCCCATAACGAATTTTAATAACTGATTTCTTCAGGTGCCCTTTCATCTGATAACTACTTTCTTAAGTATACTTCACGATTAGGGAACTTTAAATTTATATAGTTCACATATATTTCCATGCAGCAGCAAGTAGTACATTATTTGTGGTGCATGGCGGGCCCGCGGGGACTTGAACCCCGGACCACCGGCTCCGCAGGCCGGCGCCCTATCCTGGCTAGGCGACGGGCCCTTCCATAAGGAATTAGAAATAATTCAAAATATTAATGTTATGACCCCATACTTTTAATTTGTCTTAACTCTTTTTGTAGTATTCCTCTACAGCCGCCTCGGCCATTTTACTAATTATTCTTTTCGGGTCCTCAGCCTTCATTACTGCTGATGCGACCAACACACCTGTTGTGCCTAGCCTTATTGCTGCTCTGACGTCTTCCGCCTTAGATATGCCTGCGCCAGTAAGAATTACAACTTCATTATTGACTTGCCTAATTATCTTTACGGTGTCTGTTATAATTTCTGGCTTGGCTTTTGATACAGCTATACCTGTACCTATGAGTTCTGGTGGCTCAACAGCTATGATGTCCGGCTTCAACATAGCTACAGCGCCAGCAACCCTTGGTGTGTCAGCGCAAACAAGCGTTATCAGATCCAGCTCCATCGCTTTCTTAATATTAAATTCTATCTCGCTAAGCCTTAATTTATGCTCGCTATGATTTAATATGACACCAGCTGCTTTTGTATTCTTAATTATCTCTAGTGGTAGGTAGCCAGTGTTAGCACCCAAATCGACAGGGTCTGCATGTTGCGCAAAAACGGGTATGCTGACCTGCTCAGATATCAGCCTAAGTTCAGTTGCTGGGGGAGCTATAGCTATTAAAACATTACCACCTAATCCTCTATATATTTCCTCGGCTGCCTTAGCGATTTTAAGTCCCCTACCACCAAACGCTGAGGCATAAGCCTTATAATTAATTACAAGTAGTGGCTTCTCTCTTACCTCACGTTTCATACTCATAATTAACTACCTTTATACCAACTTTTACGGGCACATGTATGCAATGTATAAAAAACTGTGGCTCATTTTACCTAGTTAATACTCAGAGCATTTCCGTTTTCTCTTTAGGACCCTTAGCCTTAATAGCCCCCTTAACTTTCGTAAATCTGTCCTTAAGCTTATTTAATACAGAGGGCAGTGTCGTGTACTCCATTTCTTCAGGTCCTAGCCTATGCGGCATAAACGGACCATGCCTCCTCATATAATCAGCGACTAGCTGCGCTAACCTTCTAGTTTCATCAAATGCTGGGTCGTCAAAGAGATCCGCTGGACCAATAAGTTTTCCATTCTTAACCTGGAATCCTAAGCCAACAAGTCTCGGCGGCCCGTCAAATCTGGTACATTTCGCATATCTCTGAGGTACCGGCATCAGCGGTCCATGATGACTTCCTCTCATCCATCCAGCAACTAAGTGGGGAAATGAGAATGGCTCTAGCACCTCACCAAGAGCTGGGAACCCTGACTGGGCCCTAATAACAGCTACCGGGTCGTCCTTACCAACATAACGGCCAGCCATTAAGTTTAATCTCTCAACACTCACTACTGCTGCTATTTCATTGTCCTTCTTCCTAAATACCCTCCTAATGATGTATCTTCCTGGTGTGCCAATAAGTGCTAATATATCATATAGCTCTTCTGGCGCTGAAAGAATTACTGATCTTCCTTCAAATACATCGTAAACCTCAAACTTGAATCCGTCATGAAGCTTTGGGTCTATTACCAGGCCTGCTGTGTTAAAGGGATCAGCAAATATCCTAAATACCGGTAAGTTAAATGCACCAGGTTCTGTCTTGTCTGCCATAAACACTACTATAGGCTCTGAGGGCCGCTCAGTGAACTCCATTTCAGCTACTCCAGGGCCTAGGCCTCTAACATTACCTGAGAAAGCTTCACTCAAGAGGTCTTGACCTGCTGCATAAAGACCCAACTCCTTAGCTACCGATGCTGCCTCCTTAAATGCGTTCCACGCAAGCTCGTGGATTTCAGGTGCATCAACACCTTTTCTATGAGTCATAATAAGCTCTAAATCATCCCCCACATTGGTAACATAGAAATCAATTATTAACCCCTTACTCTTAGCCTCTGCTAGCACTTTAGTAGCTGCTGCAATAGTATCAGGATGAACTACGTGGTGACCAGCAAGAGACCCTATATCAGCTTTAATAACAGAAACTGTAGTCTTCTCCACCATATAAACCCTGTTACAGATAGTGCTCAAGGCTATTAAAGATTCAAGTGTCGAAACGCATTCTACTTCCGGGTAATCTTACCAACATACTTACAGGCCCTCTTCAATTGCATACTACAAACATAGTTATGAATACTTTCTATACTCAACTCCGGATGCATTAAGCAACTCCTTAGCTTACATATTCTTAAAGCAAGATAAGCTACATAATCTAGTGCCTGTTTAGTTAACTCAAGCACCATCTTAAATGAAGATGCTTCTCCTGCAGCTAAAATAATTGTATTCCTAAGTATTTCGTATGTCGGGTGACTATACTTAGCTATTTCTACGTACACCCTGCGCATGTCCTTCTTAATTAGACCGGGAGTGTTTGGCAAGTTAATTATCATACGTACACTGAAGCTGGTAGCATGCTTTCCTCTAAGACGCAGTTCACGCCATATTGTTTCTTCATCACCTTCGTTCTTCACGAATAAATAAAGCGACTGAACCGCCGCCTCAATAATAAACTTAAGAATATGTAAAGAGTCAACTACGTGTCCACGTAATATATTTTCCGTCATTAATGCTAAGCTACCGTCTATAGCCTTATTCCAGATATTATTTAAATAAGTATTATCTTCAAAACATGATTTAATACCGCGTAACATCCTCTGGAACCCAATAATAAACCCAAATAACTCTGATGGCATACTCAAGATCGTGTAGCCCTCCCCAGTCATGAAATACAATATACTACCCTGACGTATAATAGTATTCGCCTCTAGATTTCTGCTCTCTATCTAAGTATGAACCTGGCTTGTTAATCCGCGGCCTACCTGTTCTGAGGTCTCGCCTAAAAGTTATACTAATGTCTTTTAAGAAAGCGTTCATTCCTTCCCTAAGACTTACAGGGCTTCGCGCCCATCCCTTAATTGCTGGTTTTCCTGAAAACACCATTACCCTATCAGCTATGTAATCCAGTATTGATAAATCATGATCGACAACAAATGTTACGACTTTCCTAACCTCACAAACCTTCTTTATTGCCTTACTGATAGTTAGTCTCTCTTCGACATCAATAAATGCTGAAGGTTCATCAAATAAATAGAGATCTGCTTCTTTAGCTAGTGCTACCATAATAGCAAACTTTTGGAGTTCGCCGCCACTTAACTCACTAATTCTCCTTTCCCTTAACTTGTGGATTCCTAGTTTCCTTACTACATCTACTTGAAACCATTCTGAAGAGGCCAGTCCTTCTTTACTTAATTCCTTAATAGCCTCCTCAACGTATTCCCATGGATAGTCTTCAGCTCTAACATACTGCGACTTATAGCTTATTCTGAGACCCTCGGTGACCATGTATCCTTCGTCAGGCTTCAGTTCCCCCGCTAGTAGTCTTATGAATGTGGTCTTCCCGATAGCGTTAGGGCCTAAAATACCTATAATTTCGCCTCTATACGTTATGCCCTCCTCAACTTCGAGCTCGAATTTACCTAGTTTTTTCCTCATCTTAGGCCAATTAAGGTAGGGTAAGTTAGCATCAACTCCTCTCTCAGGCGCTTCTGCATGCACATGAAATAGTATTGGGTCCTTCCTAATTCTCATGTTCTCAGCAGGCAGAAAACCAAGTAGGAAATGATTTATTCCTGAGCCGACAGCATATATTTTAGAAAATATTCCGTAGACGCCAGGCTCGCCATAAACTATTGAGACATAGTCCGAAATGTAGTCAAGTACTGCCAGGTCGTGCTCTGCTACAATTACGTACGCGTTCTTCGGTAATAGCTCTCTTACCGCTTTAACCATAGCTAGCCTCTCCCTTACGTCTAAGTAACTTGAGGGCTCATCAAAAAAGTATATATTGGCGCTTCTAAGTATCGCTGCAGCTATGGCAAATCTCTGAAGTTCACCACCGCTCAGTAATCCTACCTTATTGCTCCATGCTGAGTCAAGCCCTAGACTTTTACGAACTTCCTTAAGTAGGCCCCGCTCATCTACTCTATTTAGAACCTCACCTACTCGTCCCTTAACGTACTTTCTTATTAAATCCACATGCTGTATTTTATGTACTATACGCAATTCATTATCAGCTATTCTCCTAAAGTAATCATAAAGTTCAGTTCCCCTAAAGTACTGAAGAACGTCATCCCAGCTAACTTTACTGTTAAACTTACCTAAATTTGGAATTAACTCACCAGCAAGAATTCTAATTGATGTAGTTTTACCGGTTCCATTCTTTCCCAAAATACCAACTACCTTTCCACTTTGCGGTGTTGGGAGTCCGTAAAGCTTAAATGCATTCGGTCCATACCTATGAATAACCTTTTTCTCTAGCTCGTCAGGTAAGTTAACTATGGTTATTGCCTCAAACGGGCACTTTCTTATGCATATTCCACAACCAACACAAGAGTTCTCGTAAATTAATGGCTTGCCCCCTAACTCATCGCGCAGTTCTATTGCCTTACCTCCACTCTTATTTATTGGGCAAAATCTAATGCACTCTATCCTACATCTGTGCGGCTTACACACATCATAGTCTATTACCGCAACCCGCACCATCTCAAAACACCCTAAACTACTCTAGTACTACTCTAGCCTAGAACATTCTTTATCATAACCGCTTTTAAGTACGTATACACCACTTACTCGGAAATGATGAGTGGTGACGGCATTGATTGATGATATCAGACATCCGGCTCTGATCCCTCCAAAATGTAATAGCTCTGTACGTATTCGATCAGATCTTAATTTATGGAAAACAGGTGACCCATCTTCCGTTGTAAAAGACTTAATCCCTAACATACATAAATTATTTAAGGTACTGAAAATTAGACATCTTTACTATTCTCAATTTTAGGTAGGTTAGTTTATATAACATATACAAAGCATTATTTTTACGCAATCATTTAAGTCTCTTAAATCACCACTCTTCCTCTTCCCATTCTTCCTCTTCTTCCCACCACTCCTCTTCCTCTTCCTCCTCCCACCACTCCTCCTCAAACATGCTGCATCACTCATGTTTCTATTTTAGGTAGGTATTTAAGCATTACTTAATTTAGGACTATGTTTGAAGAATAAGTGAAGAAATCTTACATAAAACAGATTTGACAATGTCGCCGTTCTCACGTAACCCAAAAAGTGACTTTACAATGTTAATATCTATACTGACTTCGAGAGGATCCATGCGGTCAGTGCACTCTAACTTACTACAGTAATCCTGCAATCTCGCCTTACGTACGACCTCCTCAGCATTAGCGGCCGCATCCCTGCAAGCTAGTATAATTAGGTATGGAGCCCTACCTAATCTTCTTATTTTCTCAATCACCTTACCTATTTGTCTCTCGCCGAGAAGGTAGAGCAATAACTCGATGTGTTTTTTCTTACTTATATTTCGTTTTTTATCAAATGCCTTAAAAGCTAAGTAGGCAGCTAACTTAATATGCTTCATAGACACAACAAAGTTCTTTGGAATAATTTGTAAGACACAATTAGGTGTCTGGTATTTTTCTAAATTACCTATTAGGTACTCGATAAATTCTTCGCTATCACACATATATACATGCAGTGTTAACTTATTGAAGATATTGAGTACTTCATCTT
>Ga0190363_1002000_pt1 | contig 11878 bp, 8 predicted proteins | sample 48721867_MG_FD_161272 | JGI IMG/M metagenome (GOLD analysis project Ga0190363, IMG submission 161272) | Hydrothermal vent microbial mat bacterial communities from Southern Trench, Guaymas Basin, Mexico - 4872-18-6-7_MG | ecosystem: Environmental > Aquatic > Marine > Hydrothermal vents > Microbial...
TAGCGGACAAAAGAAAGCTCTTTGTCGTATCGAAGCACATTTTCAAACTCTCCAACCTCATCTTTTAGCTCTATAAGGAAATGATTTATATTACGATATTGAGAATTAATATCTATTAAATCTTTAAAATTAGATTTTTCAAAGTCAAGATAAGGAGGAATGGAATGTAGTATTCGGAAACTTTCCGAGTGAACTTCTTCAACGAGTTCTCCAATTTCTTGGAAGAAATTGGAATTATATTTATTGAAACTCTTTAATTTTTCTCTCCCCTTTTCTATTAAAATATTGAATTGGTCTTTAATTGAATTTATGTATTCATCCACTCCAAAATACTTTCTCTTGAAATGAAATAAGTCTATAAAATCTCTTCCTATATATATTTTATCTTCATAATGGATGGTAAGTTCAGTAGGAGAATGGGTATAGAATTTTATCTCATATTTTTTCCCTCCTGAATTTCTTTCTCTGAGCCGGGCAAGAACTAAATAACTATTTTGTTCTATAAAGTAGCTATTTACATCAAGTACCACCGAATAACATGCTAAATTTTGAATAATATATTGTTTGATATGTTGAAGCAGGGATTCTTTTTTTGTAAGAAATTCATTTACTCTTTCACTTGCTTCGGGATATAGGACTGAAAATGACGGGGAAATCAGGTAATTTATAGCCCCGAGTCCAAGTTCCAAGTGCAATTTTTTCAGAACATTTGAGTGCAAGTCATCAAGAAAAATTTCTTTTAATTTTGGTAATTTCTCTACATCCAATTTATCAAGTAATTCTATTTCATTCATTGTAAAAAACCCTTTTGATTGAGATTAAATACTATCATTCATTTCAAAAAAAAGCAACTTTTTCATGAAAATTTGACATAAGAAATAAAAAATAAAATAATAATTTTTCATGAAAAAGGAGGAAAAAAACTATATACTTTTAAAAAATTTCGTATTAGCACGAGAAATAAGTCTGTTTGGAGTTGCTAATATTATTGAGATAAGGGATGAGTTTTTAATAAAAAAGGATGTCATTCGTTACTTTGACAAAGGGATTTCTCTTGGTTATAGATTAAACGATTGTATTCTTGAAGAAATTATAAATAAACCTACTAAACTTTATTATCATCATTACAGGCAGGTAAACTTTCTTCTCGATAGAGTTGCTTTAAGTTTATCTTCTTTCATTCAGAGGATGGGTTATAAAGCCCTTCCGATTCCAGCTTCTCAAATAATAGACTGGGAAAAACAAAGAGCTCATTTATCTCATAAAAAAATCGGAATGCTTGCCGGTCTGGGATGGATTGGAAGAAATAATCTATTGGTAAATCCTGAACTGGGAGCTCGCTTCAGATTAGTTACAGTTTTAACAGATATGCCCTTAAAAATAGATGAACCGCTAAGAGCCGATTGTGGAGAATGTCGTGCATGTATTTCCGTTTGTCCTGCGAATGCTATTAAGGAAAATCCGGAGGATTTTGATCACTTAGCCTGTTTTGAAAAATTAAAAGAATTTAGAAAAGAAGGAATATCAAATCAATATATATGTGGAGTATGCGTTAAATATTGTAAAGGATTAAGAAAATAATCATTTTTTAGATTTCGAGAGTAAAATTTCTCTTCTGCGAAGTAAATGTTGAGCATAAAGAGAATCGAATCCGCCCATTTTTTCCTTGACCATTTGAAGCTGGGCTTCGATCTCTTCTAAACTCATTTTATTTATTTTCTTTTTTTGTTGAGGTTGCGGGGTTTCTTCCTTAACCTCCTTTTTTTCTTCATTTATGGTTTTTTCTTGTTCGCCCATTTTTTCCTCCTAAATTATTCTTATAAATTTTAAATTAAAATTTTGTCAAGTCGGTTCTATAATGAAAAATTTTAAAAAAATTTAAATCAAAAGCTTGAAAAAAATTTTGTTTTTTATTATATTATATCCAAAATTAAAAACTAATATATGGAGGTAAAGTATGGCAAAGAAAAAAGGAGAAAAAAAGAGTTATGTATTGGTCAATGCGGAAAAGCCTGCTGTTTTTACAGGTAGGTCACCTCGTCAAGCTGCTTTAAAAGCCGCAACTCGTGGATACACAGAAATTAAGCTTCGCGAAAGAGGAAGAAGGAATAAGGATAAAACTTATACTATTCACATTTTTAAAGGCGAAGTTAGAGAAGTAGATGCTCCTCCAAACAGACCATCATGGTTGCCACCTAAGATAAAGAAAGCAATAGTCAAGAAAGTAGGAACAGAAAGAGTTAAACAGATTTAAGTTTTTATTTGAACATTAAAACTTAAAAACTTAATCGCTTAGCTGTTTAATATATTTTAAACAGATTAGTTTATTTAAGTTCAAAAATTGAAGATGATTTTTGCACTTGATGAAGGAGATTTTTATAAATATTATAAGTTTCAAAATATTTAAATTTTAATAAATTGACATTTTTTGTTAAATAGAGTAACAATATTTGTCAAATTTTATAAAGGTAGTTACTCTTCTTTTTTGTATTTAATTGAAAATAAATGTTTTATGGAAAATTATAAATTGGCATAATTTTTGCATTTTTTGAGTGAGAAAGAGAAAAGATGTGGAAAAAATTCTTTATAAAATTAATAATTTTCCTAATTTTAGTTTTGAATCTGTATTCTAATGATTATAAAATAAAATTTCAGCACATCACAATAAAAGATGGACTGTCTCAAAGTTCTGTTTTCAGTATTTTTCAGGATAAAGAGGGCTTTATATGGATAGGAACAGAAGATGGTTTAAATAAATATGATGGTTATAAATTTAAAATATATAGAAATGAGCCCAATAATCCAGGTAGTTTAAGTTATAGTTATATAAAGGTAGTTTATGAGGACAATTTAGGAAATTTATGGATAGGAACTTATGGAGGGGGACTTGATAGATTTGATAAAGACAAAGAAATATTTATTCATTATAAAAACTCAATGAATTTAAATAGCTTGAGTAGTAATTATGTTACATCTATATGTGAAGATAAAAATGGTGATTTATGGATAGGAACTGAGAATGGGTTAAATAGGTACAATAGAGAAAAAAACATCTTTATACATTATTACCATGAATTTAGAAATCCAAAAAGCTTAAGTAGTAATTATATAACATGTGTATATTCTGATAAAAAAGGAACATTATGGGTGGGAACAGATAAAGGTTTAAACAAATTCAATGAAAAAGAAAATTCTTTTATTTCTTATAAAAATAATCCTAAAAATCCAAATTCTTTAAGTGATAATTTTGTTACTTGCATTTTTGAGGATAGAAGAGGAGTTTTATGGATTGGAACTCGAGGAGGATTAAATAAATTTAATAGAAAAAAAGAAACTTTTGAACATTATAGATATGATCCAAAAAATCAAAATTCATTGAGCAATGATTTTGTTCGTGTTATTTTTGAGGATAGTTCAGGCAGGCTTTGGGTGGGAACAGATTATGGTTTAAACATATTTGACAGAAAAAATAAAATTTTTAGAAGAATCATGCATGACCCAAGCAACCCAGATAGCTTATCCAATAATGAAATTTATTCTATTTTTGAGGATAGAACAAAAGTTTTATGGATAGGAACTCATATTGGAATAAATAAATATAACCAAGAGAGAAAACCTTTTGTGCATTACTATTCAAATCCATATAACCCTAATAGCTTGAGCAATAATTATGTAAGGACAATTTTTGAAGATAGTAAAGGAATTCTTTGGATAGGAACATATGGAGGGTTAAATAAATTCGATAGAAAAAATAATATTTTTAAGCATTTTAAACACGAACCTAATAATCCTAATAGCATAAGCAATAATAGGGTAATGGCAGTAATAGAAGATAGCTCAGGTGATTTGTGGGTTGGAACTTCTAATGGTTTAGATAAATTTGATAAAGAGGATGAAAAATTTATTCACTATAGGGCAGAACCAGGAAATCCAAATAGTTTGAGCAATAACTCAATTAGAGTCATTTATGAAGATAGGGATAGAAATCTCTGGATTGGAACAGAAGATGGTTTAAATAGATTTGATAGAAAGAAAAATAAATTCTATCAATATAAAAATGAATCAGAAAATCCTTATAGTCTAAGTAATAACTTTATATATTCTATATGCGAAGATTCATATGGTTTTTTATGGATAGGAACTCTTTATGGATTGAATAGGCTTGATAAAAAAACAAATAAGTTTAAGAGATATTTCCATGAACGAGATAATCCTAATAGTTTGAGTAATAGCGAAGTTCTTTCCATTTATGAAGACTCAAGAGGAATTCTCTGGATAGGGACTGTAGGAGGATTAAATAAATTTGATAGAGAGAAAGAAACTTTCAAATATTATACAGTTAAGGATGGACTTCCAAATGATTTAATTTATGATATTTTAGAAGATAAAGAAGGAAATTTATGGTTAAGCACGAATAAAGGATTATCCCGATTCAATCCAATTAAAGAGAAATTTAGAAATTATGATGTAAAAGATGGACTTCAGAGCAATGAGTTTAGCAAAGGTGCATGTTTTAAAAGCAGAAGAGGAGAAATGTTTTTTGGGGGTGTAAATGGATTTAATAGTTTCTTTCCCGAGGAAATAAAAGATAATCCTTACATTCCTCAAATTGTAATAACAGGATTTAAAATTTTTAATAAAGAAGTCCCAATTGGAAAAGAAATAAATGGAAGAGTAATTCTTAAAAAATCAATTACTCAGGCAAAAGAAATTACTTTTTCATACAACCAGCGTTTTTTTTCCTTTGAATTCGCAGCACTTCATTTTGCTTCACCAGAGAAAAATCAGTATGCATACAAATTAGAAGGATTTGATAAAGAATGGAATTATGTTGGAAATAGGAATTTTGCAACCTATACAAATCTCTCTCCTGGAGAATATATTTTTAAAGTAAAGGCATCAAATTGTGATGGTGTATGGAATGAAGAAGGAACATATTTAAAAATCAAGGTTCTTCCTCCTTTCTGGATGACATGGTGGTTCAGAGGAATAATAATTGGTCTTATTTTATTACTAATTATTCTAACTATTCAAATAAGAACCTATACGGTGAGGAAAAGAGCAAAAGAACTTGAAGAAATCGTTGAAAGGAGAACTCTGGATTTAAAATTGCTAAATGAGAAACTAAAAAAAGAAATTGCTGAAAGGAAGAAAGCTGAAGAAGAAGCCAAAAAACGAGCAGCTCAATTCGCTCTTCTATATAAAATTGGTGAACAGATAACCAGTAAATTGGACCTTAAAGAACTTTTCTTTGAAATTGGTGATTCAATTAAAAAAGCTTTCGATTATTACGGTGTAATGCTTTTTACTTTAAATGAAAATTCGAATATTTTAGAATTAAAGGCTATAACAGGAGGGGTTGCGGATATATTTCCAAAAGATTTAAAAATTAAGGTTGGTGAAGGCATGATTGGACGAGCAGCAGAAACAGGAAGAACCCAATTAAGTGGAGATGTAAGTAAAAATCCATATTATATAAGAGCTGCAAATGAAATTACAAAATCTGAATTGTCTGTTCCAATAAAAAAAGGAAATAAAGTGATAGGAGTTCTTGATATTCAAAGTGACAGATTAAATGCTTTTGATGAAAGCGATATATTTGTAATGGAGACTCTAAGCACTCAGATAGCAATTGCAATAGAAAATGCGAGGCTTTTTGAAGAGAGGCAGAAAGAGATTTTTGAAAGGAAAAAAGCTGAAGAGAGATTAAAAGAAGAAAAAGCATACCTTGATAGTCTTTTTGATAGCGCTAAAGAAGCAATTGTTGTTACTGATAATAAAGGGATAATAATGAGGGTGAATAAAGAGTTTACAAGAATGTTTGGATATTCTGAGAAAGAGGCAATTGGAAAATTGATTGATGATTTGGTAGCAACCCCAGAACTTCGAGATGAAGCTAAATCATTTACAAAGAAGCTCGAGAAAGGTGAAAAAATATCTTTTGAGTCTTTAAGAAAAAGGAAGAATGGAAAATTAATACATGTTTGGAGTATTGGAGCTCCTATCATAGTAGATGGAAAACAAGTAGCAACATATTGCATTTATCGTGATATTACAGACCGTAAAAAAGCAGAAGAGAAGTTAAAAGAAACAGCAGAAGCTCTTGAAAGGTCAAACAGGGAATTACAACATTTTGCTTATGTTGCATCACATGACCTACAAGAGCCTCTTCGCATGATAGGAAGTTATGTTCAACTTTTAGCTCGGAGATATAAAGGAAAACTTGACAAAGATGTTGATGAATTCATAGAATTTGCAGTTGATGGAGTTAACAGATTGCAGAGAATGATAAATGATTTACTCTTTTATTCAAGAGTGCAGACAAGGGGAAAGCCTTTTGTCCCTACAGATTGTAATAAAGTCATTGAAAAAGTTAAAATGAATCTCAAAGTTGCTATAGAAGAAAGCCAAGCAATTATTACTTATGATAATTTACCGGTTGTGCTTGCTGATGAATCACAATTGATGCAATTATTTCAAAATCTTATAGGAAATGCAATAAAATTCTGCGATAAAAAACAGCCTGAAATTCATATCTCTGCTGAAAGAAAGAATAAAGAATGGGTTTTTTCGGTCAAGGATAATGGAATTGGAATTGACCCAGAATATAAAGAAAGGATTTTTCAGATTTTTCAGAGATTACATTCAAGAGATGAATATCCTGGAACAGGAATTGGACTTGCAGTTTGCAAAAGAATTGTCGAGCGCCACGGGGGTAAAATATGGGTTGAGTCAGAAGTAGGTAAGGGTTCAACCTTTTATTTTTCAATTCCAATAAGGGAGGAAAGCAAAAATGAATGAAAATTTAAGACCTATAGAAATTCTTATTGTTGAAGATAATCCTGGCGATATTAGACTAACTATAGAAGCATTAAAAGATAGTAAATTAAAAAACAATCTTCATATTGTGGAAAATGGGGAAGATGCAATAGCTTTTCTTAAAAAACAGGGTAAATTTCAAAATTCACCTCGCCCTGATTTGATTCTTTTAGATTTGAATTTACCAAAGAAAAATGGAAGAGATGTTCTTGCAGAAATAAAAAATGACCCAAAATTAAGAAGAATTCCAGTTGTTGTATTAACTACTTCAAGTGCTGAAGAAGACATTATCAGATCATATGATTTACATGCAAATTGTTATATAACAAAACCTGTTGATTTTGAACAATTTATAAAGGTTGTTAAAAAAATTGAAGATTTCTGGTTCACAATAGTCAAATTACCAGTAGACTGATAATTTAATAGTGGTGACAAAATGCAAAAAGTAAACTACAAAATTCTTTTAATAGAGGATAATCCTGGTGATGTAAGACTAATTCAGGAAATGCTCAAGGATGTAAAGGAAGCAGAATTTAATTTTATTCATGCAAAAAGACTTTCTGAAGGAATTGAACTTCTTTTAAAAAACGGGATTGATGTTGTTTTATTAGATCTTTCCCTTCCTGATAGCAGGGGGCTTGAGACCTTTAGAAGCCTGCGTAAAAGAATTCCTGATATTGCTGTAATTGTTTTGACAGGACTTGATGATGCAGAAACAGGGATGAAGGCAGTCCAGGAAGGGGCTCAGGATTATTTAATAAAAGGGAAAGTAGATGGACAACTCCTTTTCCGCTCAATATGTTATGCGGTGGAAAGAAACAGAATGTTCAGACAATTAAAGGAATTAGCTGTAAAGGATGAGCTAACGAAATTATACAATAGAAGGGGTTTCTTAAATTATGGAAGAGAGCTTCTTGAGATAGCTAAAAGGACAGGGAATCCAATATTTTTATTATATGTTGACCTTGATGGAATGAAACAGATTAATGATAATTTTGGGCATCAAGAAGGGGATAGAGCTTTAATAGAGATATCAAATATAATAAAAAGAACTTTTCGAAGAAACGATATTAAAGCAAGAATAGGAGGGGATGAATTTGTAGTTCTTGGTATAGCAACATTGTGGGATAAAAAGGAAGGATTATTTGAAATCCTTGTAAATAGATTAAAAAATAATGTAGAAGAATTCAATTCAAAGAGCAATCTTCCATATGAACTTTCAGTGAGTGCTGGACTTGTCTCTTTCCCCCCAGAAGCTGTTGGGGATATTGAACAACTTCTTGAAGAGGCAGATAAAATTATGTATGAGCAGAAGAAAAAGAAGAAAAGAATTGAAAGAGAAAATGAAAATAAGGGATGAAGTTATAAATGCTGAAAAGAGAATAAGAAAATATATAAGGGAAACTCCCCTCGAATTTTCAATTTATTTGAGTAAAAAAATGGGAGCAAATGTTTATTTAAAATTAGAAAATTTCCAAATAACTGGATCCTTTAAAATAAGAGGAGCATTAAATAAAGTTTTGTCTTTAAATTCTCGTGATAAGAAAAGGAAATTAGTTACTGCCTCCTCAGGTAATCATGGAATCGCTGTGGCTTATGTTCTTGATAAATTAGGATATAAAGGAACTGTTTATTTACCGAATTATACATCCCCTGCAAAAATCGAAATGCTTCGCTCATACAATGTAAATCTTGAATTTCATGGAGATGATTGTGTTGAGACAGAAAACAAAGCAAGAGAAATTGCCAAAGAGAGAGATTATGTATATATTCCCCCATATAATGACTATAAAATTATTGGTGGACAAGGAACAATAGCGATTGAACTTGAAAGACAATTGGAAGAAATAGATGCAATATTTATTCCAGTTGGTGGAGGAGGATTGATCTCAGGGATTTCCGGATATTTAAAGCCCGAAAATTCAAATATCAAAATTATTGGTTGTCAACCTGAGAACTCACCAGTAATGTATGAGTCAATAAAGGCTGGAAAAATAATTGAAATGGAGTCAAAACCAACAATTTCAGATGGAACAGCAGGAGGAATTGAGAAAAGTGCAATAACATTTGATATTTGTAAAAAATATGTAGATGATTTTGTAATTGTTGAAGAAGAGGAGATTAAAGAAGCAATAAAATTAGTTCTTGATAGGCATTCAATGTTAATTGAAGGCGCAGGAGCTTTATCAGTAGCCTGTTTTCTAAGGGAGAAGGAGAAATTTATAAATAAAAATGTTGTTTTGATAATAAGTGGTGCAAGGATTAGCCTCGATAAGATTAAAGAAATTATCTGTTTTAAAAGTTAATTTGAACTTTTATTAGGTTTATGATACTTTTAAAAAAATGAAAATAAAAAAAGTTATATTAATAGAGCCAAAAGCTCCGGGTTTACATGTCTTTTCAAAAGTAAGACTAATAAGATTATCTCTCCCTTCTCTTGCTTCAATCCTAAAAGAAATAGGATGCGAAGTTAAAATATATTTTGAAGAGATAACACAGATAAATTGGCAAGATATTAAAAACGCAGATTTAATTGGAATTTCATCTCTTACCTGTACAATTGAAGAAGCTCTACGAATTGCTAAGATTGCAAAAATCTTTAAGAAGCCAGTTGTAATGGGAGGACCTCATGTGACATTCGAACCTCTTACTGCTTTAAATTCTTATTGTGATTTTGTAGTAAGAGGGGAAGGAGAGGAAACTTTTAAGGAATTAATTACTTCTCTTAGAGAAGACAGGCCATTGGACAGGATAAAGGGTCTTTCTTATAAAGACGAGAATAACCAGATTCATCATAATCCTTTTCGTCCCCTTACCCCGGATTTAGACAGTTTTCCTGACCCTGATTTTACCTCTGTAGTGAATAGAGAAAGATTAAAAATTATTCCAATATCCACCTCTCGAGGTTGTCCGTATAACTGTGATTTCTGCTCTGTTACAACTTTTTTTGGTCACAAATACAGAATGAGAAGCATTGACAGGGTGATAAGGGAAATTAAAGATTTATCGCCCAAGCCAAAAAAGCTGTTTATTGTTGATGATAACTTTGTGGTCAACAGGAAAAGGACTATTGAACTTTTAAAAGAAATGATAAAAGAAAAAATAGATATTCCATGGTCAACCCAGGTTAGAGTTGAAGTTGGAGAAGATGAGGAAATTTTACACTTAATGAGAAAAGCTGGATGTTACTGGGTTCATATAGGTTTTGAATCAATTAATCCAAAGTCTTTAGAAGAAGTTCATAAAAAGCAGAGGATTGAGGATTATAAAAAAGCAGTAGAGAAATTTAACAAATTTGGTATTAATGTTCATGGAATGTTTATTTTTGGTTTCGACGAAGATGAACCTAATATTTTTCAAAAAACAGCAAAGTTTGCTTCAAAAATAAAGCTCTCAACAGTTCAATTTTTAATTCTTACTCCAATTCCTGGGTCAAAACTTTATGAAAGATTCAAAAAGAGAGCAAGGATATTTACAAGGAAATGGTCTTTTTATGATGGACATCATGTTGTTTTTAATCCTCTAAAAGTATCCTCCTATTTACTTCAAAAGGAAACAATTGTTGCAATGAAAAAGTTTTATTCTCTATCTGAAGCTATTAAAGTGTTATTTACGAATTTGCCTTCAAAAAATAATTTTAAAAAATTATATTTTAGATTTGCAGGGTTTTTTCTTGTAAGAAAATGGTTGAGTGATAGGAAAAACAAACTGTTTTTAAATAGTTTAAAAGGGAAGGAGAGTCTGGAGAGGGCATAATAAGTTTTATCTAAAATGGTCCTGAAGAGGTCTTTTTTTATTTTTTTAATATTTTTTCTAATTACTATTTCTTTATCTCTTTCTTTTCCTCTCTATGTAACAAAATTAAAAAATGGCTTGACAGTCATTCTTTCTGAAGACCATACTTTTCCAGTTGTAACTGTATTGGTAGCATATAAAGCTGGTTCGATAAATGACCCCTCTGGAAAATGGGGAACAATGTATCTCCTTCAGAATATGATGTTTCAGGGCTCCAAGAATATTGATAGTATGGAGCATTTGCTTTATATAAATCAGGCTGGAGGTGAGTTAAATGCTTTGATTTTTGAGGATAGAACTTTTTTTTATCAAACACTCCCTTCAAATTATTTGTCATTGGTTCTTTGGTTAGAATCAGATAGAATGCTTTCTCTTAGATTTTCTTCCTATGGATTTGAAGAACTAAAGACAAGGCTTCTTGAGGATATTAAATACAAATTGGAAAATCAGCCTTACTTAAGTACATATTTTAGATTTGACCAGCTTATTTTTCCAGATATGCGTTACAGTCATCCAGTAATTGGAACAGAAGAATCTATAAAAAAAATATCTCTGGAAGATGTAAAAAAATGTTATTATTCATATTACGCTCCCAATAACGCCATTCTTGTTATTGTTGGGGATTTTGAGCAAGAGAGAGCAATGCGTATGGTTAAAAAATATTTTGAACCTATTCCAAAGAGAAAAATTTCATCAATATCTTTCCCTGAATTTATTCCTGAACAGGAGATTGTCAAAACATATAAAAATGTTTTTATCCCTTTGCCTGTTATACATTTAGGATATTTAATTCCTCAATATACTCATTCTGATTATTATCCCTTAAAACTTCTTGAATACATTCTTCTTAAAGGTAAAAGCTCTCGATTATTAAATCGACTAATTGAAAAAGAGAGGCTTGTATTTCAAATTGATGGCGGGATAGAGAAGAAGGGAGATTTACTCCTATTCAAAATTTTTGTTATCAATAATAATGTTTTGACAATGGATAGATGTTTGAACATTATTATTTCGGAGATAAATAAATTGAAGAGGAGATATATCTCAGAGAAAGAGCTCCAACGAATAAAGAATAAATTTAAGGCGGATTATTATAGAAAATTCTCTTCAACTTTAGAAAAAGCAATTTTTCTCGCGAATCGAATAATTGACCAAAAATCCATGAATTCTCTTGAGGAGGAATTAAATAATTATATGAGAGTAACTTCTATTGATTTGATGCGAGTTGTCAACAGATATTTTTTATCAAAAAATAGAATAATCC
>Ga0190363_1002001_pt1 | contig 11873 bp, 9 predicted proteins | sample 48721867_MG_FD_161272 | JGI IMG/M metagenome (GOLD analysis project Ga0190363, IMG submission 161272) | Hydrothermal vent microbial mat bacterial communities from Southern Trench, Guaymas Basin, Mexico - 4872-18-6-7_MG | ecosystem: Environmental > Aquatic > Marine > Hydrothermal vents > Microbial...
CTCGTTCAGGGGAAGGTTCTGCAAACAGGCTCACGTAGGGGAAACGGTCAGGGTCTCGGGTAAGCTTGAAAGGGTTGAAAGCCTAGACGGAGACGTATGGTTTAGGATAGTAGTCGGAGAGAGGAGGGGGGACTACATCATACCGGAGAGACTCCTGTAAAAGGTTAAACAGTATTCATTAGAGGAGCTTAGCGAACGCGTTTAAGCTTACCTATGAAGGAACCTTGCCATATGTGTAAAATAATGTTTTTAAGGGTCTTTGTTTCGATTTTTGAATGTGATGTTCTATGGCCGCTTCGGAGAAAGCCAGGGAAGCATATCTTAAGGCTGTTAGGGAGATCAGGGATAGTGTTCCTAAGATATTGATCAACGTCGGTATAGCGGTTCTTATATGGGCTTTGACGAGGTATGCTTTTATCCCGATATCGAGAGATTATCTGCTCTTCAATATACCGCTTCCACAGCTGATAGGGCTGGTGATGCTGATAGCTGTGGCGATCTTGATCTTGGGAGTGATCCGGGAGATCCTCGACATCACGGACGCGGCTGCGGCTTACGCTGCTTATACGATAGGCGCCGTTAGAGGAGAGGTGGCTGAGGAGGAGCTTGAAAACTACCGCACCGGGTTCCGAGGGATAGTCTACGTGATCATAGTGGTCCTAGTGTTCATATTGTTCAGAGACTTCTTGAACATACTTCATCCGTTGTTGTCAGCGGTCCTGCTGATAGTCGTGGTTATCTGGGCCGTGTTGACGTTGATGAGATCTGGCAGAGCGTTCTCAGGGCTTGTAAGCTACTATACCGAGGAATGGGCGAAGCGGCTGGAGTCTAGGCTTCAAACCGAGTAGGACCTCTGCGGGGTGCAGGAGGTGGGCTTTAAACGCACCCTATTATTTTTTATCCTCATGACACTACCGCTGTTCTTCGTCTACACGACCATGAGATATAGAGAAATATCCGAGACCTTTCTAGAACGGTTCGCATATCTCGTGAAGATGAACCTAAGGGATTTTACATCGATGTTCATCCTACTGATGTTTATAATATCGGTGGTCTTCGGGGCTCTCTTCATAAGGGAGTTCGTTAGGTCTGTGCAATCTATTATATGGACGGAGAGGTGAAACGTTTGAGTAGGGTTAAAACCCTATCCGAGGCTATGGTTAACTACATCACAGCCTTCATGATATGGCTTTTTACGCTGTTCGTCTTCATACCCTTGGCAGAGGAGACCGTGATAGAGCCGCCGCTGGGGGCTATAGTGGCGTTCATAGGCCTTATGGGCATGTCCCATTCGACTTATAGGGGCTCGGTTCTGCTTTTAGAGTATCGCAAAAGCTTGGTAGACGAGACGAAGAAGCTGATAAAGCTAGGCATACTCGAGACGGTCGTCGTATTAGATGGTATTCTCGTGATACCGATCGTCTGGAGAATTTCAAGCATACTAGGAGGATTAACTCTTATAGCTTTCATAGCGGTAGCCTTCTTTTATCTCCTTACATTTCTCCAAGGATTCACCGGGCTAAGGGCTGACTAGCAGGTCTACACCATGCTTCTTCAGTCTACGTCTTAGCTCTTCATCGAAACTAACCAATTTACACCGCTTATCTAGCGCTAACGTCACGTAAAGGGAGTCGTAAACGGTGACGTCGAAATTTAACGCGTTATCGATCGCCGTTTCTAGGAGACCTACAGCATCGTATATGCTCGATACCGCGCTAGAGATCAACGGTCTGATACTCCTCCGAAGCACACGATATTTATCCTCAGGAATCCTCCTCAGAACGTGAACATGTTTCCATAAAGTATTAGCCACCTCCACAAAGGCGAAGTCCACCGTGACAAGCCTTCGGTTGAAGTTTTCCCTAAGGAATCTTAGAGCTCTTGCATAAAACTCATCTTTAACTATTATACTGGCGAAGACGTTTGAATCTAAGACGTACAAGATATCTACCTTCGTTCCCTGAACTCTCTGATGGTTTTCCAAGCAGGCTCTGTAGATACGGGGACATCCTCTAACGCATCCTCCACGGAATCGAGAACCTTGGAAAACTCGACCTCCCTTATTTTCTCCTCGATAAACCTCTCTATCTCTTTCCTCCAATCAACCTCCTTAAGCGACTTCATTTTTTCTCTAAGCTCTTTACTTATCCTAATGCTTAACGTGACTGTACCCATAGCTGTCGATAAAATCTGTAGACAAAGTTTGTATATAAGAATTGTCTACATTCACGAACCCCTGTTCATCGTTAAGAACCGTTTAAACCTTACAACCCGAGGGAAGCTATCTTAGCCAATACCTCAAAGCATTCTTTATAGCGGTTATAGACCTCTTGATAAGCCTCGTATAGTTTAACGTATTTCTCATGGGTCTCCGGTCTGGGATGGTATATTCTAGATACTCTAACCATCTTCCTTACGGCGCTGTCGAAATCCCTATAGGCTCCGACACCCATAGCCGCCAGTATACAGGCTCCTAAGGCAGCCGCATCTAGAACCTCAGGAACCTCGATGCTCACGCCTAGGACATCAGCCTTTATCTGGGTCCATAAACGGCTCTTAGCCTCACCCCCGGTCATCGTGATCCTTTTTATCTGGACACCGAGATCCCTAACCACATCCAAGGTCTCGATATACTGAAAAGCCACCCCCTCGAGTATAGACCTTAAGAAAGCCGGTTTACCATGTGCATATGTGAAGCCTATGAACGCAGACCGAGCTAACGGGTCGAACTTAGGGGCTCTAGCGCCCCATAGATACGGGTAGTAGAAAAGCCCATTAGAGCCAACAGGCACATCGCTCGCCATCTGATCGAAAATCGCGTACGGTGACGTACCCTCCTCTCTACTTCTAGAAACCTCTTCATACCCGAAGTTATCTCTAAACCATCTCAAAGACCCGCCTGTCGCGTTTATGATGACCTCGTACTCCCATGTTTTAGGTACGACGTGGCAGCAGCAGTCTATCAAGCCTTTAGGGTCTGGAAGGGGCTTGGAGAGAGGTACTTCGATCACTGTTCCCGTCCCCGTCCCTATGTTTATATCTCCTTCTACGAAAACCCCAGCACCTAACGCTTCACAAGGTCTGTCTCCGCCGCCGGATACGACAGGTGTACCTGAGGGTAACCCCGTCGATTCTGAGGCTTCACCGGTGACTTCACCTACTATCTCCCAAGAACCTATGACTTTAGGTAGAATGCTAACCGGTACGTCTAGAGCCTCGCAGACCTCTTCCGACCAGCAGAGCCTGTGTATATCGAAGAGCATGGTCCGGGATGCCATGCTATAGTCTGTAGCGATTTCACCGCACAGCTTGAACGCCACGTAGTCTTTAGCGAAGAGTATACGATCTATGCTTTTGAAGACGTTCGGTAGGTTCTTCTTAAACCATAGGAGTTTAGCGGCTGAAAATATGTAGTCGACGGGTAAACCCGTCACCCTTAAGACCCTTTCCGGCGAAATAAGCCGCTTTATCTCCTCTTCCTGAGGGATAGTTCTCATGTCTAACCATATTATGCTGTCGTATAGTTTTCTCCCCCTCCTATCGAGCGGGACGAAGGCTTCCCTTTGAGAAGTCAACCCCACGGCTAATATGCTGCCGGGGTCGAGTTTGGAGATGACTTCTCTTAAAGTAGCGCATGTCGTTCTCCACCAGTCGTCTGGATCCTGCTCAGCCCAGTCCATCCTAGGATGATGAATCGGATACTCTCTAAACGCTTCAGCGATCAAATGCCCCTCAAGGTCAAACGCTACGGTCTTACAGCCTCCCGTGCCTACATCTATCCCTATAACAACTTGATCGACCATTACAGTCGACCCCGAGTATTAGCTCATTACCGTAAGGATTATCTAAATATTTGGACATCGGGTGGATAAGAAATTATGGATAAAACTTAAGCCCTAGTATTTGAGTTGAAGAATTTCAACGTCGTGTGGGTTAAGCCTTAGTTTGATCCGTCTCCTACGTAGAGACACCCCTTTCAGAAGTCCTTTCACTTCGTAAACCTTGTCTAAGTCCATCTCCACGTCCTTAGTGTTAGGCTCGTGGTTTATTAAAAATAGCAATCTGTATCCGTCACCCTCTCTCGCGACTATTTCGACACCGTATCTGCTCGTTTTAACCGGTGTAATTACCAATCTTCTTTCGACGAGCTCGTTGGCTATCTTGTCAACCAAAGCTCGGGATAGAAATCCACCGATGTACACCGCATATCCTTTACCATACCTATTAACGGTTAACGCCGGCTTCCCCTTAAGCCACCTATAATCATGAACCCCAAGTACCTTTGCTGTCGAAACTGTCAGTTCCTCGAGCCATCCTACGACCGGAATCCTAGCCTCGTTGACCACTATGTTCGCCTCCCTGCTAGAGGGTAAGGGCGTATAGTCGGTCACTTTTATACCGAATACATCTCTAAGCCCACCGGGAAGTCCATCTGAGTATACACGGTTATTCTCATCTTTAACCGATGTCCTTGCAGTCGCTACGAGAACGCCTCCGTCTTCGACATAATTCCTAAGCTTCTCGGTCAAACTGGTTCCTGTCAAGTAGAGGAACGGAGCGAGGAGCACTTTATAATGCTTAAGCTCTCTGTGAGGTGGTATCACGTCGACTCCTACACCGTGTCTCCAGAAGCCCCTATAAGCCATGAGTACCTGTTCATGGTATGTGGTGGCGTAGTAGTTCCTTTCGACCAAAGTAGCCCAAAACGCATCGTATGAAAATATAAGCCCAACCTGGCTCTTAAACTTGGTGTCTGCTATAAGGTTTCCTATCCTTCTAAGCTCATCCCCGACCTGCTTTACTTCAAGATATCTTCGGTTTATCTCTCCATCGTGATTTAGGATACCATGCCAGTACTGCTCCTTACCGAAACACGCCGTACGCCACCTGAAATAGACAACCCCGTCGGCTCCACGTGCTATAGCCTGATATAGCCATTTCCTCAGCTCACCTGGGTCTGGGGTAACGCCAATAGGGTGCTCGGAATATCCATCTGTAGGACCTGCTTGTAGCTCCATAACCCAGAACACTCCATTCCCCATACATCTAGTGGCGTCATGAAGCATGGATACCCAGGCTGGATCATAGTCGGCTCTACCAAACTTCGGGTAGCAGTCCCATGACGGAAAGTCCAGTCTTTCGCTAAGCTTATAGTAATCAATCTCCGGATAGAGCCCCATCAGATTTGTCGTCACCTTCTTGTTTGGGCTTACCGATCTTATTATTTCTACCTGAAACTCGAGAAACCTTATGAAAGACTCGGATCTAAACCTGAGCCAGTCTAACGCCAGCCCTCTATTGCACCTATCTAAGGGGGGAGTGGGGGGATGTATCTCCGCCCAGTCTCTGTACTCATGGCTCCAAAAAACGGTGCCATAAGCCTCGTTAAGCATACGTATGTCCCCATATTTCCTTTTAAGCCATTCTCTGAATAGACTTATACAATATTCACAGTAGCAGTATTCTTCACCTAGAGATAGCTCGTTGTCTATCTGATAGCCGACTACGTTTTCGTTTTCCCTGTAGTGTTCAGCCATAGCCGTCACGATCCTCTCGACCGCCCGGAGGTAGTTCGGGTTGTTTGGGCAGTAGTGTCTCCTGGCCACTGGCGGCATTCTATGTCCACGATAGCTCAGGGGGAGAATATCTGGATGGAGCTTTACAAGCCATGAAGGTGGAGAGGCGGTGGGGGTGCCCAAGACAACTCTAATGTTCCTTTCAGCCAGTAGATTTATGGACTCGTCAAGCCACTGAAAGTCGAAACGACCAGGGGATGGTTCAAGCCTACACCACGCGAACTCAGCCAGTCTAACCACGTTAAAGCCCGCACTACTCATAAGCTCAGCATCTAATCTCCATCTATCCTTGGGCCAGTGTTCAGGATAGTAGTCTACCCCAAACCATAAACTCGGATTATCTACGTCTCTCACAGCTCGAAACACCTCAAATCTTTCCACCACTGACTTTTTTACGTAAGGAATTTCGTGCCCCAGTGCTTCAAAGCCTCCTGTAGCTCGATGTGGTCTTTAGCATACTCCTCCAGAGGAATTCCCTTCATAAACGCTTCTATGGCCTGCAACATAGCTTTGGCGCCTGCCCTCGTCCCTTTAGGATGGCCGTGGATGCCGCCTCCCGCGTTCAACTGGATATCGGGGTATCCAAGCAGGCGTAGATTAGACGGGACAAGTGCCGGATGTATCCCGCCTGATGCTACCGGTAGAACCGTTTTAAGACCATACCAATCGTCTCTCAGGAAGTCGTTCATGTACCGTATACCCTCCACCCCAGAGTATTTACTAAGATGCGCTGAGGCACCGCTTCCAGGCTTTTCCATCTTACCCTTCGCCGTGCCCGTATGCAACTGGTCGCCCCCGCACAACCTAACGAGCTTGGCTAGGACAAGCATGTGAATCCCGTGTATAGAGCTTCTAGTCATGGCTGCGTGCATACAACGATGAACATGGATCGGAACCTTTATCGAAGGGTCTTCAGCCAAGCTTCTAAGAGCAGGAAAACCTACACAGAGGACATCCACCATTATGCAGTTAGCGCCGTTGCTCAACGCGGTCTCGACGTTCTTCCACAGCATCCCGATATCCGCCGTCACGTCCACCGCGTACAGGATGTTTCTACCCGTCTCTTCCCTAGCCCTGTCCAGCGCCTCCATCACGTTAGACACTCTATCCTCGATAGGGTTGAACTTCTGGTTCGTTAACGTCTCATCGTCTTTTACGAAATCTACTCCCCCGACCGCCGCCTCGTATGCTACCTTAGCCGTCTCCTTAGGGGTAAGCCCCACTTTAGGCTTGATTATCGTACCTAGATGGGGTCTCGGGTTTTTATCGGTCCCTATGATTTTCCTCACTCCATCTATGCCAAACTTAGGTCCTTTAAATGCCTTAACATACTCTCTCGGCATGGATATGTCTAGAAGCCTCACATGCTTCAAGGCACCCATCCCGAAGAGGTTTCCGGCTACTATAGAGAGCAAGTGGGATACCCCGGCGTCGAGGTCGAATAGGTCTAGGGGGAAAGCTATCTTCACGACACCTCCATCACCGACCTCATTTATCTGAAACACTTTACCAGCTAGCTCGAATACCCTATCCGTCATGGTGACGACCTTGGTCCACGTGCCTATGGACTGCTCTGCAGCAATGTTAATGGCAGCGCTTCGGATGCTAACCTCCTCATGAGGAGCAACGTAGTAGGTGCAGACCATATACCTGTCCGGGTCTATCTCTTCAGGCGTTGACGTGAATGTTTTAACCCAGAACTCCTCCTCATACCACTCCCTTTTCTCGCTCATGACGGCTCTCCTCGGTAAGATACTTGCTTAGAGCGGTAATTAGCTTTTGTCATCTCATGGAATTTGAAGGACGAGTCGTTCAGAGACGATAGGCGACATCATGCTCTTCCGCAACCGCCGATTTCTTCGAAGCCTGTGTTGTAGCCATAATGTGTACGGAAGTGTCGTAATTTGTCGTCTATCTTCCCACACCGGTTACGCCTGCTCTGTGGGAAGACATCTAGGTGAAATCTAAACTGCCTAGTTTTTACTTGGAGCTGAGCCATGTCCAGTCTGGTAACGACATGAAGCTTCCGTAGAAGGTCTGGTTGTAGGGTCTGCGTTTGGGGGTGAATATCCTGTAGCCTTTGAACGGTCTATCCTGGGTGTAGACCGTTAGAAGCTTGTCGTTCCAGACGACCACCTCGTCCCTCTGGTCTCCGCACATGTCGTAGACCCATACCTTACCTGGATGCGGGTCGGGGAACTCCACGACCATCCTCCCATAGCCGTCGTAGAGACCATAGGCAGACCCTATAAGCTCGACACCGTCGCCTGACCAGTTTACAGGAACCCATCCATGCACGTTCTCGAAGTCTGCTTGAAGAAGCTCACCTTCGAGGCTGAACATGAACCAGAAGGCTCCGCCCCAGAACGTGTTAGCGGCTATAGCTAAACCCCCGGGTTGGTCAGGCCGATAGCTTGCTAGGTTAACCCCCTGCCCATGTCCAAGATGCCACTCCCTAAGGATCTCCCCGGTGGAGGCGTCTAGGAAGTAGAAGCCTCCGTCCTCGTAACCCATGGCGAGCACAAGCTGCCCGTCGGTTTTTCTGTAGAAGACCGCGCTGTCGCAGTGGCCGTAGAGGTCTATACGCCAGATTACCCGGCCGTCATGGTCTATCAAGGCGTCTCCTGAGAAGACTTCGTCTAAACCATCGCCGTCTACGTCGTAGACTTGAACATAGTGGGCTAGCTTACCTGTGTACATCCAGAGCCTTCGGAAATCCCTATCGTAAGCCCACAAGTTATTGTATCTATCTTTTACTATGAAGTCTCCCGGTCTCTTATCCGTGAGGCTGCATATGGTTATGGAATCGCCTAGTATCCTAGGAAACCCGTCTTCAGGCCCCTCACCCCATCCCTCACCGGGGTTAGACTCGGGGGTGTCGGTCTCCAGTAAGACCTTACCGGTAGCAGCGTCAAGAAGCATAATCTTAAAGTCCATGCAACAGATGACTTCTAGTCTTCCGTCACCGTCGAAGTCGAAGACTTGGACAGGTAGATCAGACCAGACATCGTAGCCGGATATGTCAGGCTCGCCCAGTTGCCATAGGAGGTTACCATCCAAATCGACGGCCGTCAGACAGCTTAACGCTACGTACTTAACAGAGCTGGGTTTAGGAGGAGTCGGGCTTTTTCTCTGGGCGAATAGAAGCTCAACCCTGCCGTCGCCGTCTAAATCGCCTAGCCTCAAAACTTTACCTGCATAGTCGCCGAGCTTAAGCCTCTTGTAGATCACAGCCCCCGGATACTCCCGGATCGACGGAGGCTTAGTAGGTTTAAGATAACTCGATAAATCTCTGTACAGTCTGACATCGGTCACCCATATCCTCCCTGGACCCAAGCCCCTGGCCATGAGAACCAGGGAAGCCCCTCCTTCGGGAACCATGAAGCCGCCATCCATCCGTCTCCAACCCCAGACTCCTGTAGCGGCGGTAAACCCTCCCCTCCAGAAACCTAAGTCCTCCCGCGTGAAGGGCTCACCCGCATCGCCTATCCAGGTTTTCTTCAAAGCCCTAACTCGCTCTCCATCTGGGTTCATTATTCTAGGCTCTAAAGCAGCCCAGGCCCTTCTGCCCTCCAACTCAGGCTTCATATAGACCGTAAGCCTGAAGGTCTCCCTAGGCCTCACAGGTATCGGTTTATCATATACTATACACCACTCACCCCACCCACGGCTCTCTATCCCTAGGGAAGACTCGAAGCCTGGGGGCGTCTCGCTCCTATCCACCCATTTCTTGAAGCCATCTGGTCTTGAGACGACCTTCCAAAAACCAAGCGTGAAATACGGGTCTTCAACCAGGTTATGCTCCAAGCCTAAGCACCTTGGAAGATTTATCTCGTCGCATAGCCTTTAAAAGATCTTCCGCTTCATGGAGCTTTTCCAGAGACCCCTGTTCACGATGAAGAATGATATAGAGGTCGGCAGTAGATTTAACAGCAAGTTCTCCGCTAAAGTTGTTATCGAGGAATGCCTATTTCGACCCTTGAGGATAAGCGGGTTCCATTTCCGTTTACGGCTTTTGTCGACCAGGATGACCTAAAGCTAGCTCTCCTACTTAACGCCGTAAACCCCAGCATCGGCGGGGTTCTTATAAAGGGTGAGAAGGGCTCTGGTAAAAGCACCATAGTACGTGCGTTAGCCGACCTTTTGCCTGAGATAAAGGTCTCAGAGGGGTGTATGTTCAACTGTAACCCGGATAACCCGGCTGAGATGTGTGAGAACTGCTTCAGAAGGTGGAAGAAAGGCGAGCTTAAAGTGGCTTACCGTAGGATGAGGGTTATAACGGTGCCCCTCGGCATCACCGAGGACAGGCTTCTCGGAACCTTGGACATAGAGAAGGCCCTTAGAGAGGGGGTTAAGGCCTTTCAACCCGGCTTACTTGCCGAAGCCAATAGGAATATCCTCTACATAGACGAGGTTAACCTCCTCCCAGATCACATAGTCGACGATATCTTAGACGCCGCCGCGTCTGGCTGGAACATAGTAGAAAGAGAGACCATATCGATAGCCCACCCGTCGAGGTTTCTATTGATAGGTACGATGAACCCTGAGGAGGGGGAGCTACGTCCCCAGCTTTTGGATAGGTTCCCGCTTTCGGTCACGGTGACGTCGGTTAAAGACGAAAAGCTGAGGATGGAGATAGTCAAGAGAAACCTGGAGTTTGAGGAGGATCCTGAGGGGTTTAGGGAGAGATATAAGCCTATGCAGGAGGAGCTCAGGAGGAGGATAATCGAGGCTAGGAGGCTACTGCCGAAGGTTAAGGTTCCGGACGCCGTGATCCAGCTTACGGTTAGGCTCTGCATCTCCCTCGAGGTCGACGGACATAGGCCGGATATAATCATTCTTAAGGCTGCGAAAACGTTGGCCGCCTTCGAGGGTAAAACCGTGGTCGAAGCCCCGGACGTTAAGAAGGTTGCTCCGTTGGTTCTATCGCATAGGACTAGGAGGGGAGGGTTCAGGGAGCCTGCGACGCCTGAGGAGATCTACAAGGCGTTTGACAGCATATACAATGAGCTCTACTGGGATATAGTCAAGGAGATCACAGGTCTCACAGCCGGAGAGAAGAAACCTATTCCATCTCATCCCGTCGAACCGATGGGGGTTCGAGACAGTTCCATACGTGAGCCTAGAAAGGATTCAGAAGGTTCACGGGAGATTAAGAAGGTTGAGAGACAGCGGTTTTTTCGGCCGACTAGCAGGGCTTTGAAAGACGGGGTTAGAGCACCGTCCGTTAAGAGCATGGGTGTGGGGATTCGGTCAGAAAAACTAAGGAGTAAAGTTAGCAGGCTGATAACGCTTATCAAAGAGAGACCTTTTAGAGAGAGGAAAGCGGTTTTCCGGGAATACGAACATACGGAGGGGGGAGAGGTTAAACCTGTGGCTATACCCATACCCGGCTCCATGAGACGGTTTAGACGAGGACATTACCTATCGGGTAGGAGGGCTAAAACCTTGACGTACACCACGACCGGGAGGTATATGGGTTATGAAGACTTTAGGAGGGGGTCCTCCCTGAACGTGGCGTTGGTTCCGACGATTCAGACGGCGATAGTGAGGGGGCGCCGCTCCAACGGCGAGGTGACCGTGGAGGTTAGACCCGATGACCTTAAGGTTAAGCGGCTCTCCTCTAGGTCGGCGCTTACCATAATATTTCTCCTAGACCTGAGCGAGTCTATGGCCGACTACCTGACCGTGGTCGCGAAGGCTATAATGAGCCTACACCGAGACGCCTATGCTAAACGCGATAAGGTAGGCGTCGTGACGTTTAAGGGGTTTAACGCAGAAGTCGTCTCACATCCTGTTCGAAACCTCCTCGTAGTGGCTAGGAAGGTTCGTCATCTCAAAGCCGGCGGGTACACGCCTCTGCCTAAGGGGCTTATGTGCTGTCTAGAGATGGTTAAGATGGAGAAGAGGCGGAGCAGAGATGTTCTCCCGCTTATAATACTCATCAGCGACGGGGCTGCGAATGTCCCGTTAAGCAGTACGTTTGTAAGCCCGTTCTACTTGGATAGTATAAGGAGGGCTTATGAGGATACGATATCGTTGGCTAAAACGGCCGCTAGGATGAAGGTGCCCATAGTGGCTATAGCGCCCATGTCTTTCTTCCAAAGAAGTTTAGATAGGCTTGGGGTAAGGCTGCTTAGAACGGTCGCGGGTATAACCGGTGGTGCGTTCTATGTGGTTTCGATGCCTAAACCTAAGGGTCTAGTAGAACTCGTTAAGAAGAACATTCTTCCCCACTACACGAGCGACGAGGAGGTTGAGGTATTGATTAAAACGGTCAGGGATGTGGTAAACAGG
>Ga0190363_1002002_pt1 | contig 11871 bp, 11 predicted proteins | sample 48721867_MG_FD_161272 | JGI IMG/M metagenome (GOLD analysis project Ga0190363, IMG submission 161272) | Hydrothermal vent microbial mat bacterial communities from Southern Trench, Guaymas Basin, Mexico - 4872-18-6-7_MG | ecosystem: Environmental > Aquatic > Marine > Hydrothermal vents >...
GGAAATGAGATAAGCGAAAACAACTAAGCAGCCTATATTCGGCTAGAAGCACTAATGTACTATGATGGTTTGACTAATAGTTCTAGTTGAAGAAACTAACTAAAAATTTAATTATATTATATTATACTAATGTAAACTACTTAGCTAAGGGATACATATGAGAGATATGCTTAAAGCTGTTTCCCCCTGTTATTGCAACTTTACTCATAATTCTAATCGTAGTTGCATCATCAGTCATAGTTTACCTCTGGGTCAACGGATACACTGGGTCACTAACTTCAGCATCAACAGAGCAAACACTTAGAGAAGCAATAAAAATTGAAGCAATAAAAACCATTGAAACAGATGAAGGAACACTCATAATCCTATGGGTTAGAAACATAGGAGACACAACAGTAAAAGTAAATGCAGGATACTACGGAACAACCCAAGGTTACAAACAAGCAAACCTAGCATACGTATCATCCTCGCCACCAATATGGGGAGGAGACGTATGGACGTTCAATAGGGATACATAAACAATAGAAAAAACACATGACGGGCTAATATTTTACGAAGATTTCAGAGACGGATATAATGCAGACGAATGGGTGAAAATAAACACTTTAGAAGCATGGCAAGGAGAAACTGGAAGCATAAACATCGACCCGGTTTATGGCTTAGTTCTAACAATAAGCAGACCCGGAACTTCGGGAACAGAAAAAATACGGTATTCGGTTAGGAAACCCATTAAGTATAGGTGATGGTATATTTGTAGCAGAGTTTATTACAAGAAAACTAAGTGGTATTAACGACAATTACCTTGTTGAAACATACTTTTCCCAATTTAGTACAACAGGTAATCCTCATTTCTTAGATCAATTTGCGGCAATGTACATTAATGGATGGTATCCTCCGATAACATATTCTACAGCAACAATAGAAAAAAGAGATCGTTATTATAACGAATGGGATTATGAAATAGCACGTTACCAAGTATGCGGTGAATGGATTGTCGTATTTTATTTAATGAAACTATTGACAGAGTGTTTGTGTATTATAATGGTTCCTATGTTAATTACCTGCAATGGTTCTCTGAAGGCATGTATGAAAATCCCTACATATACCTAGATATTGGGATATGGAGTGGAGAATCAGGTACTTTTAGCGTTTGTTTTCCTTGGATAAAAATATACGATGACCCTGCCTTTACTGTTAACAATCTAAATGAGGGATGGAGAGTTTTACTTGTGAACAACAGCAACATCTTAGGTGATGAGACAGTTTCTGTAGGCGGTGATAGTGTTTCATTTGATAGATTTGACGACGATATTGTTTATCCTTTAGATGCCCATATTGTTGTTATTCCTACCGCTGATGATGCTTCTGAGATAGGCTACGTTATTAGACCCGGTGAAGTAAGATCTGTAGCATTGTTTATTACTGAGCCTCTTCCCGGAAGCTTTAGTGTTAAGGTTGTTACTGAGAATGGTGTAGAAGCAGTTTTTAACGTTAGAAGATGAATCGGAATTAAGTTATTTATCTCTCACTTAACCCTTTAATTACTCTTAGTATTTTCTTCAAGTACTTGCCTATTCCTACTGTTTTCCCCTACTATGGTTTCTCTTAGCTTCTTTAATTCAGTAACGATGGTATTTATGTCCTTTTTTGTTGCCCCCATATATTTACATTTATTTTGTATAATTCACAATTTCAGTTTGGTGTTAGAGGGTGAAGGGTAAGTGTGTTTTTGTTGGTTTAGCTTCTCCTTTGCATAGGCCTGAGGTTGTTGATGCTATTTTGAAGAAGTACTATGGTTTGGTTAGTGATGTTGTTGATGAGTTTTTGGGCAAAGTTACTTCTGTTGAGGATATTAGAAAAGTGGATGTCGGTGGTGTTGCTTGTTTTGTTTGTGTTGTTTTAACTGGTGGCACTGAGTATTTGGTTTTAGAGGTTGCTCGTAGGGGTGTTCCTTTAGCTCTTATTGCTCACGATACTCAGAATAGTTTAGCTGCCGTCCTAGAAGCTAAGGCTAGGCTTGACTATGAGGGATTGTATGCTGAGCTTTTCACTGAAAAGAATATGGAATATCTTAGGGATTTTGTTAAGGCTACTAAAGCTGTTTATAAGGTTAGGGGTTCTAGGCTTTTGCTTGTAGGTGAGCCTTCTCCGTGGCTTATTTACAGTAGTTTAGGTATTGAGGAGCTTAAGAAACTGCTAGGTTTATCCATAGATGTTGTTTCCGTAGAAGAGCTTGTTAGGGAATATCATAAGGTAACCGATGGCGATGTTGAAAAGGAGCTTTTAAAACTGAAGGATGTTGAGATTCTTGAGCCTAGCAGGGAAGATGTTGTGAATTCTGTTAAGCTTTATGTTGCTCTTAGAAACCTTGTTAGAAAATATTCTGCTGATTTCGTCTCTATAAGGTGTTTTGACCTTTTGGAACACAATATTACAGCATGCTTACCCCTTAGTATTCTCAGCGATGAAGGAATTATTGCCGGGTGTGAAGGTGATGTTCCAGCCACTTTAACAATGGCTTTAATGTACCATATTTCAGGTAAACCTGTGTTTATGGGTAATGTTGTCTGGGTTGGAGAAGACAAGGTCTTCTTTGCTCACTGTACAACACCTACAAGGATCATGGCCAGGTTTAGGCTTAGATCACATTTCGAATCGGGATTAGGTGTTGCTGTTGAAGGATACCCTAGAGCTGGTGAAGAAGTTACTTTTGCTAGAATAGATCCTGTTAAGGGAGTTTTAAGAGTAGGTGTTGGTAGGATAGTTAATTCATCACCTATAAGCGGGAATGTTTGTAGAACCCAAATACAGGTAAGAGTTCAAGGTAGTCCGTTTAAGCTTATTGAGGAACCTATAGGAAATCACTACGTATTAGCGCTAGGTAACGTTGTTGGCTGCTTAAAATACGTGGCTAAGCTATTAAAATTACGCCTAGAAACAATAGGGTGAGAAGCAGAGGTTTTATAACTACTGATATCATACTACTTACTCGGTGGTCATATTTGAGTAGGTATGTGACTGTTTCAGCTAAAGTACCTAGAGAGTTAAGAGAGGAAGCTGAGAGATTAGGCATAAGGATTTCTGAGTTTCTAAGGAAGGCTCTTGAAGAAGAAGTTAAGAAAAGGAAAATTGAAGTCTTAAAGGAAGAACTAAATACTATTTCTGCTATTCTCGATAAAATCGATGTGAATAGAATAGTGAAACATATTAGAGAAGACCGTGAAGCAAGGTAAGTTTGCTATGGACGAAGGTATGCTGTTTGATGCTTCCTCTCTAATATATGCTATTAAGCTAAGGAAAGTGGAGGTACTGTATGGTAACTATGTCCAGTACTTAACAATATATGAGATTATTAACGCTCTATGGAAAGAAGTAGTTCTAACAAGAACAATACAAGCTGAAGAGGCGATAAAACTTTGTGAAACACTTAATAGAATACTAGATACCATGAAGACACTTAGTCCATTACCATATGTAAAGGAAATACTTTATACGTCTATTAAACTTAAGATAACAGCATATGATGCATCGTACATAGTTCTCGCTAAGAAAAACAACTTAACATTAATAACCGAGGATGAAGTACTGAGAAGAAAAGCCAGAGAATATGTTAAATCTTTAAACTTAGGAGAAATAGTTTAGAACTTAAGGAGTAAATACTTTAATTCTCAACGTAAACAGTGTAAACAATAAAAGCAGGCATTTCTTCTGATCTTACAGGAACCCACCAAGTGCTGGTCTTGTCAGGGTAGGTGAATGGGCACCAAGCACTACAATGCCAAGGATTAGCTCCCATCTGTATCGGATGCGATCCTATCCTATTAAAAAGCTCTGCTCTAGCACCTTCTATTTCGATGTTTGATTTCGCATATATTTCAAACGTTATATTTAAGTATGAATTATAGGGTGACCGCCAAGAAACATACACCGCATATATGTCTTCACTTATTACCTTATTGTTTTCATCATTGCTCTCTGTTACTCTATGTATTGTTGATTTCCCTATTAGGTAGCTGTTTACCACATGTATTGCTGCTTCTACACCGTCCATCGACACTACTTTGAAAATATATTCTCCTGGTTCTACTATGTCGTTAATGTAGTAGGTTATTTCAGCTACTTCTCTTGGTTTTAACTCTATTACGTCGTTTTCGAAAATTATTGTTGTTCCTGTTGCCACAGTATTTCCTGCTTTAACTGTGTAGAGTGAGGTGTTTGTTAGGTATGTTGTTGCATCTCCTATGTTTCTAACATATACTTTAATGGCATATGCGTAGTTTGGTTTCTCTTCGTCTGTTAGGAAGGATACTGCTTCAAGTTTTAGCATGGACATTTTCTGTAGCTCATTTGTGCTTGGAAGCGATGTGGCATATCCTGTTAACCAGAAATGCATTATTATTGACATTGTTGTAGTTATTGCTATAAGCAGTAACACAGCTATAACGGGTGATGCTGCTTTTAAGCTAAATGCTATCACCATTTCAGACTACATGATTATAGTTTTTAATGTTTTTAGTCACTGAAATATTTTGAGGACATGGTGCTGGATATGCGTTGGAGAACAGTTTTTTCTTTCCCTATTTCTACTTGTAGTGGTCTTCTCATCAATAATGCTGGTTTATGGAGGGAACGGTATTGAGAGGATTAGTAGTTTCGTTGTGTATTATGGTGATAATAGGGTTGAAGAGTTAAGAATGTTTGATCTTGCTATATTGTCTCCTCTTCTTGAAGAGGAAATAGTTGAACTGAACAACTACGGTGTTATTACCATAGGTTACGTTAGCCTTACCACTGTTGGTGGTTGGGAGCCTTGGGCTAAGAATGTAAGTGATGACTTGGTTGTTGGGTCCTATGTTGAATGGAGGGAGAAAACAGTTAATGCTTGCGATTGTCGTTGGGAGGAAATATTGCTTGACCAGGCTATACCCTATATTCTTGGAAAGGGGTTTAAAGGGATCTTTTTAGACAATTTGGATATGGTTGATAATTATCCGTTTATGAAAAACTGCGTTAGAAAAATCATTAGAGATATTAGGAGAAAGTATCCCAGCATTATTATTGTTGTTAATAGGGGTTTTGCTATCGTAGAAGACATCGCACCATATGTAGATGCTGTTCTTTTCGAAGATTTTGGTACATACTATGATTTTTCTAAAAAACAGTACCTTAAGTGGAGTGGTAGTGACTATGTGTGAATGATAAACGTAGCTGAAAAACTTAGAAAACTCAGTAGAAAATACGGGATAATAGTTTTAGCTTTAGAGTACGCTGACTTAAATAATAAAACCATGTTAAATGAGTATTGCGAATACGTTAGCAATTTAGCTTCAGAATACGGTTTCGTATCCTACGTCGGAAACATATACTTAGATGAAATAAACACGATGTATTTATCATTTATCAAGGACTATAGTGTTGAAGAGAGTGAAAGCGGGCAAAAAGTAGGTTACGTCAATAATGTCTACTTTCTAGTTCTCGCTACTGCCATAATATTCACCATGGTATTTATAGTGATATGGCTTAGGAAAAAGTAAGGTACATAGCTTTACATAGTAGATTAGGAGAAATAAGGAGCTACTAAATACTATGTTTAAATAAGGGTTTAAGTAATGGTGAAAGTGACTAAAGTTAACATTAACTATAATAAATGTGTTAGCTGCGGTTTTTGTGAAACAACTATTGCATGTGCTAATCCAGCTAACTGTGTTGGCTGTTTAGCTTGCTATTGGGGTTGTCCTTATGAAGCTAGGGAAATAGTTTACGTTAATGTGGATAAATATGTGAGAATCGAAGTTAACGGTGTAGAATATGAGGTTCCTGAAGGGATAACTGTTGCTAAGGCTCTTGAAATTATAGGTTTACCTCTTAATCCTCCAGGTTCTAAAAACCCTTCATTAGCCTGTGGAACAGGTGGTTGCTGGGCTTGCGCTATTTTAATCGATGGTGAATTTAGGAGAGCTTGTACTACACCTGTTCGGGAAGGACAAAAAATATCTTTGGATATTAAAGGGTATGTTCCAAGACGGATAGTTCATGGACCAGCACCCCACACTGTTGGAGGTAAGGCTACCCCATGGCGGGAGGTAGATTATTTACACTATGTTGAAGCAGCTATATGGCTTGCTGGATGTAATCTCAGATGCCTACAATGTATCCCGGAATTTGAAAAGGTTTTCGTTAGGATAAATGGTAAACCTACACTTATTACAATGGGTGAATTATTTAACAGACTAACTAAGGAACGAGTAGAAGTTTTATCTTTTAATCCGAAAACGTTCAAAGTAGAATGGACCCCAGTTACTGGTCTCATTAGGCGATATTGTAAAGAGTATATACTGAAGATAACTACGAAAACTAATAGAGTAATTTTCGTAAGCCCTGATCACCTCATGGTAGTAATTTCGGAAAAAGGTCTTGATGTGAAAAAGGTTTGTGAATTAAAGATAGGAGATATGCTTCTAGCACCTAAGAGAATACCGGCTACGAAAGTTAAAGAGGAACGTATTGAGATAGACCTTATTGAGGAATTCTCCAATACTGGATTAGAGGATAGAATATGGGTAAGAGGTGTTAGGGATCTTATATTAAAACATGCTAAATTGTTATCGAAAAAAGAAGTTGGGAAAAGATTGTGGAAGAAAGTGTTAACAGTGAAGAGGCTTGGAGAAAAACTAGGGGGAGATGCATGGTACTGGTATAAGATGGATAGAATGCCATTAAAGGCATACTTAAAGCTTGAACACGATAAGAGCTATCGAAGAAAAGTAATGGTAGGGGTTAAATTTAACAAGACTGGTTGGATACCAGCTATAATCCCCGTAAATAAAGACTTTCTAAGATTTCTAGGTTACTACTTATCTGAAGGCTGCACTAACGATGAATGTGCTAGAATATCGTTTAGCATTAATGAAAAAGACCTAGCCGAGGAAGTATCTGGAATCGTAGAAAGACTGTTTAAACTTAAGCCTAAAATCTATGTTCAGAAGTGGAAGGGAAAGGATAACGTCCTTGTTGTTAGCGTTTATAGTAAAGCTCTGGTTCTATTTCTAACTAAAGTACTCAATATAGGAACCAACTCATACAATAAAAGGGTTCCTGATATAGTATACTCATTACCTTCCGAACTAGTCAGAGAACTCATTGACGCATATTTTATGGGCGATGGCTCCCTACACTGGAGTAGTAGAAAAAGAAAGAAAACTATTTACGCACATGCCTGGACTTCAAGTAAGGAGTTAATGTACGGACTTGATATCTTACTACTAATGTGTAACGTAGCTACGAGGTTTGCTCACGTAAATTCAGGCCACATGATATTTGTTCAAGGAGGAAAGAACTTACTAACTTTCAGTAAGTTCTCTAGGTTGTTTAGAAGAAAGAACATATCTGTGAATTCCATATCCATTGGTTTAAGCTGTTCGGAGAAAATACCTGGTAATATACCGAAAAGTACTGCTAAGCTTCTTAAAAATGGAGATTTATATGCTGTAACTGTTAAGCAAATCGAAAAAGTACCTTATGAGGGTTACTTATATGATTTCGAAGTTCAACACTGGAGCAGACCATATGGGAATTTTATGCATGGCCTCTCCGTTTTCACACATAACTGCCAGAATTTTGAAGTTACATATGATGGGAGAAGCAGAGCTTTAACGCCTGAAGAAGCTGCTAAGGAAATTGTCTTGTGCCATAGAGAATATGGTACTAAAGGTATTGCTGTTAGTGGCGGTGAACCAACTTTAAATAGAGACTGGCTCATCATGTTCTTTAAGGAGGTTACTAGGAGAGTTCATGAAAGAGTTAGAAGACATCTCGACAGTAATGGTACGTTACTTACACCAGACTACATCGATGAACTTGTTGAAGCAGGTTGTAATAATATTGGTGTTGAACCTAAATGCGTTAGTGTTGAAACGTATATGAAAATAACAGGGCTTAAGGATAGAAGTTTAGCCGAAAAATATCTTGATACAGCATGGAAAGCTATTGAGTACTTAAATGAGAATTACCTTGATAAAGTGTATATTGGAATAGGCCTTGTTTACAATAAGGAATTAGTAACATTGGATGAAATAGCTAAGGCTGGGGAGAAAATAGCATCCATAAACCCCCATCTCCAAGTAACTGTTTTAGATTATTTTCCAGCGTTTAGAAGAAGAACTTTGAAAAGACCCTCACCTACAGAAATGATTAAGGTAAAAAAGATTTTAGAAGATGCCGGGTTAAAGACTGTTATTGTCCAGACATCCATAGGCCATATAGGGCCAGGTAAGTAGACGCAGGTTTATGGGTTAAGTTTAACTATGACCATGTGATTAGATTATGCATTAGTACATAGGGTTTAGGGTGGAGTATAACGGAGCAAGAGTACCTAGAATTACTGATGATGCTTATTGTAGTACTGGGTTTTGCTAAACTCTTAGAAGAAGTTATGATAAGGCTTAAGCTAGTTCCCGTTCTTGGAGACCTACTTGCAGGTATAATTCTTGGCCCAACAATGCTAAATGTTGTTAAGCCAAACGATTTTCTGAATACCTTAGCAACTTTAGGAATAATTCTGCTACTGCTACTTGTAGGTACTGAAACAGATATCAGCAAGCTGAAGAGGTATGAGAAGCTAAGCATTATCTCAGGTTCTGGAGGTGCTATTGTAAGCTTTGGTCTTGGAATACTTTTAGGCCTCATGTTCGGATATGACTTAGCATGCTCATTGTTTATTGGAGCTATTCTAATAGCTACATCTGTTGGTGTAACTGTTAGAACTTTCCTAGAACTCCATGCTTACGGGACAAAGGAAGCATATGTTATCTTGGGTGCGGCAGTTATAGACGACATTTACGGTTTGTTAGCGTTAGCATTAGTTTACACCATGACTAGAGGAGGTCAAGGATATGGGCAGGCTTATACTGTGTTATTGGCTTTCGCAGGATTGCTGGTCACTATTATTGTTTACCATTTCACGTCAAAACACATTAGGGATGTTGTTAGGGTAATGAAGTACTTAAGGTCTGAAGAAGCACATTTCATATTCGTTTTAGTGTATAGCTTGATTGTAGCATTAGCTGTAGGTATGCTCGGGCTAAGCCCTATAGTTGGGGCGTTCTTCATAGGATTAGCTTTTTCAAAAATGCCCGGTGTTGAATCTTTACGTGAAAGACTAAGTATTCTCGCAGCACTATTTACACCTATATATTTCGTTATGGCGGGCTTAATGCTTAACGTAAGAATGGTGCATGTAGATGTTAGATCGGTTCTTATAGCTTTACTTATGGTGGCAGTAGGTTTCTTATCGAAAATTGTAGGATGTGGTCTTATACTGAAACCGTTCCATTTTAGGTGGAGGGAAGTTTTAACAATAGGTGTTGGTATGGTTCCTAGAGCTGAAGTAGCGACAATAATAGCTGTAACAGGATTAGCTGCAGGCGTAATTACGCAGGAAATATTTCTAGGAACTATAGCGCTAATTTACACTTCATCCCTACTAACACCTATATTCCTTAAACAACTTCTAGCCAGAAAATATTAAGCTATGCAGTATTGGTTTTTACATAAACTTTAAACTACAGTTCATTTCTAAGTTAGTACTGAGTAAGAAATGAGTGAATGGATTATGTCTTCTTTCATGTTTAAGCGGAAGGACCTAGAGAAAATGCTAGAAACAAAACTAATTGACATCGTTCACGAACTTCCTAAAGTTATTGCTGTTGAAGAAGACATGCCTATAGAAATATTCATCGATTCTGCCAAGAAACGCAAAGCAGATGCGGCTATAGTTATTAACAGAAAAGGTAGAATATCAGGTATAGTAACTAGGCTTGATCTATTAAAAATTCTCCGCCCAGTATTACCTCATGGGATTAGAATATTTTCCATGCCTTTGAAGGTTAGAGTAGAGAAAATAACGATAAAGGAAATTATGACACCGAACCCTATAATGCTCCCCGAAACAGCTAGGATTAGAGATGCAGTTGAGTTAATGAACAGGTATAGGATATCACACGTAATAATAACGGATACTGCAGGAAAACCTAAGGCCATTATCTCTAGAAATACATGCTAAGGAAGTTCTTCGGCATAGAAGAATAAGTGCAGGTATTGTTTTCCGCTAAATCTAATTACTTATCCTGTGTAAATAGTTATGTGAATTAGTATGGTTAGCCGCGAAAACATTTATGGAATTTTTAAGCCTAACACTTTCAAAGCATTTCTATTTTACCTAGTTTTAACAATACTTGCATTACTGGTGATAATTCTTGGCTCAACTAACTAAACTCATATATTTAGATGTCATAGTTCGTACTTCATGGTTTCCAGCATTGATTGGACTATCCATAGCACTATGGAGCGGCATTGGCATATTAGATTGGAGAACATGGGTCGCTTTTATCACGAGCCTAATAGGCATGTTAGTTATTCAGGGAATGTATGAGCATGCACTAGATTATCTGTGGGATAAGGGAGGATATTCAGCGTTTAGACAAGATATCGAAAAACCATTGGTAGCCAAAAAGGTGCTGAAATACTCAGTAGTTATAGCAGTCATTTTAGCTTTAATCATTATTTTCTGTGAAAGATTGTGGCTGCTTCTCTTTGGGGTTCTAGCTTTTAGGATAGCAAAAATATATGTTGAAACTCATAACGAGTTCTATGCTGTTTTCGGTTTTATGCTAAGTTATACTGTTGGCTATTTCTCAGCAACAAACTATCCCACTTTGCCATGGCTTATAGGCTTACTCATAATAGCCTTTATTTACAAGGCTTCTCTCGTAATGTATAGGTTAGACGACTATATTAATGGTGAAATATCTTCAATAAAAACCTTAATCCAGTACTATAGGAACACTATGAGATATATGCTTCATAGTATACCATTGCTCATAATAATTCTAATATTCTCGCTTAAACTAAGCTACCCCATTGGAAAACTTGTACACTGGAATTATATACTATGGATGATAGGTTTCGGCGGTATATGCTATGTTCTAGTGAGATATAGAAGTAAAAACATTATACGAGAGGCCCCTATCTGGAGTGCAGGTTTAACTGTTATGTTCACCGATACTATTTCTGCTATTTTTTCAGGCGACATGCTTTTATTGTTAAAAATTATTGCTGCTTACGCTATTTGGTGGATTATATTTATTCAATTCTGGATTTCAAGACATGCTATGTGCAATTGCCTAAGTTGTCCCTTGAACCCACTAACATCTATGGGGGATAAGAGGCCAAGATGAGAAATTGAATACTCCCCTCTAAATCTAATATGGCTGCTTACTCTCGCGAAGGTAGAAATATAAATTTGAAAAACATATAACCTTCAGTGTAAAAGAGAGTGAATATTATTGGAGTATGAGAAACCGTTTACTGTATGGATACCGAAAACAGTTATAGACACTAAGAACAGGAAGTTAACGTTTGTCGGAATTAAGCTCAAATATTCTGCTGAAACACTTCACGCTATCGCATCAACTCTTCGAGAACATGGAATAACTCTTTTTACAGGAATGCATAGTGTTGAAGTTGGCGAGAGAATAGGGTACTGGGTCTTTGTAGTAGACTATACAGATACAAAGTATTCTATCTCGGATATCAAGAAAATATTAGAGGAAATCGATGGTGTTTTAGAGGTAAAGGTAGGACATTATAGAATAGGTAATGTTGTTACTCCGGAATTTAACTATAATGTTGAAATACATTTTGAACCTGTAATACTGTTTACAAGTTCAACGTGGAATCTAATACTTCGCGGTTTAGAGGAACGTTTTGGGAAAGCTAAGGACGTATTCCTATACTTTATGGGGTTCGAGTATGGTAAAAGATTTGTGAAAATATGGAGTGACGTATTGAAAACTATTGGAAGTAATGAAGGAT
>Ga0190363_1002004_pt1 | contig 11863 bp, 13 predicted proteins | sample 48721867_MG_FD_161272 | JGI IMG/M metagenome (GOLD analysis project Ga0190363, IMG submission 161272) | Hydrothermal vent microbial mat bacterial communities from Southern Trench, Guaymas Basin, Mexico - 4872-18-6-7_MG | ecosystem: Environmental > Aquatic > Marine > Hydrothermal vents >...
TTCTTGGGTACTGTCCCGTTATATGTGTGAATTAAAAATTAACAATGCCTTACCTCCCAAATTTTACTTGGGTAAAGATTCAGCCAATTTTAAGGTTCAGATATTTTAGGCAGTCTTCTCGCCATAGACAATTTTCCTCACCACAGTTCTTTGCCCTTTCAGTGCCAAAACAAGGAATGTTCCCCTCTGTCTTTTGAATAAGTCTAATAAGTTCTGCTTTTCTTAGCTTACCAGGCTTTATACCCATATTCTTGGCAATGCTCCTTATCTCTTTTACGTTCATGTCTAACTCCTCAATATACCTTTGCTATTCTAATTCTATTCTTTCAAAAAAACAATTACTTTTTTGGCATCTGTGAAATAGCCTGATCCAACAGCCTATATGCCTTTTCAATCTCATCAAAGGCACGGTAAACCCAGCGGCTACCCCAGTAGAAATTACAACTTGTCTCTGCCATAAGCAAGTGGTCATAGGCATTTATAATGAGGTTTTTTACATCTTCAGGGTCCCTTATATCCTGTCTCCTCTGCTCAAAGGTCATCTTTACCCTATGATAATAGGCACTTGCATTTCTTATCTCGTCCCACCCCCTCTTTTGCAGTAGTGAACCAGTCCACTGGGTAAAGTCACCACCCCAGTGCTCCCCTGTATTCCAGGCACCTGGGTAGACCTCTACCTCTTCTTTTGGTGGAAACTTTTTTAGATAATCACTGATATGGATAGGGGCAAATCCTAATTTTCTTGCCTTATAGTCATCAAGGATGGGCCTACAAAAATGGCCCCAAAAATTTGCCTCTATATTGGTATTTCTGAACCAGCCGCCATTTTCCCCATCACTCCAAGTGGTGACAAGTGCTGGGAAATCACACCACTTTGTCCTCTGTGCTACCTCATATTCAAACCAACCTGGGTCAAGGCCAGATGCCTGTGCATTTGAAAGCCCCCTATCACAGGGGACTATAATGATTTCCTCATGGTCGTAGCATGCCCTGTAGGGCCTATAGCGCATCTCTTCCCAACGCATCTCCCTCTTTGGTTTTATATACCAACAATCAACAATCACATATTTATAGCCATATTTTTTTAGTGTGGGGATCATCTCCATACAAAAGCCCATTTCTGGTGGGTAAAAACCATGAAAATCCTTACGTCCAAGCAGTGCCCTTCCCAATCCAATCCACCAGGCGGTATGGGCATCCCAGTCCTCTTTAGGGGTCAATGGATATATAGGGTGATAGAGACCTGTGCCCAAAAATTCAATATTTGACTTTCTATAGCGTCTAAGCATATCCTCAATATCAATCACATCATGGAATGTCTCACGGATGGCTGGGTCCTCAAATTGTTTAAGCAGTGTACCTGAAAAACTTATATGCAACTTAGCAACATCTTCATATCCCTCAATTGCCCTTGTAGGGCGATCGTATGCCCAAAGTATCTGTTTTGCCTCCCAAGATTCTTCTGAGTTGTGCAGGCCCAAAAGATTTCCTAAGGGCTGGTGCATACTAAGACCTAGTGCATGATAGACCATGTTATCCCTCAAAATCAGGTAGTGTTTTATACACCTTTTCAACCTTACTAGCAACTACACTCCAGGAAAAGTCATCCTTTACCCTCTTAAAACCATTCTTTGCTATTAAATGCCCATATCCCCAATCAGAGACAATCCTTTCAATGCCATATCTAAGAGAGTTTGGGTCGGCATCTATCCTTATCCCATCCCTTTGGTCATTAATCAATCCAAATGAGCCTTCATAACTAGCTACTACTGGTCTTTTTGAGCTCCATGCCGCCAAAATTTGATAAGGGGTACTCATCTTCCGACTCGGAATAATCACTATGTCGGATGCCTGAAATAGCTCATGCAGTTCCCTTCCCTCCCTGTGGCCCAAAAAGCGTACTGCATACTCTATATAGAAATAATGGGCATATATCCTGAGGGGCCACATAAGGTCTCCATCTCCGACAAATACAAAGCGCAAATTTGGATATTTTTCTAAAAGGCCTGGTATAGCCTTAATCAGGATATCAGGGCCATTTTTCCCATTTAATTCCCCCACAAAGAGTATCAAGGGGTCAATTGGCCCTATATTATACCTCATTTTTATAGCCCCTGGGTCTAGAATATCCTTAAATTCTTTATAGTTAAAACCATCATAGATCAGTGTTATCTTTTCTTTAGGGATCAAAAAGTCCTTACATATCTTTTCATAGGCTATAGGATTCCAGGCAATAATCCTGTCGCTTATCTGTGATACTAGCCTTTCTAACCGATAGATCTTTTCAGATTCCTTGTCCATTTTCCCTTTAATGGGCTTAATTATAGAGTGTGTGCTATAGACCAACCTCCCTCGATACCTCTTTCTTAGATTAATGCCTACATATCCTGTATGCCACTCAAAAATGTGTATTACATCAAATTTCCTACATTTAAGGATCTTCTGTGTTATTTTATTTGAGAAACATCGTGCATCTTTATAGGCTGGGATATTAGAGTAATTTTTGCCTAAGGTATATAGGTAAATTTCGTTTCCCCTTTTCTTTAAGGCCTTGATAAGCTCTTTTATATGGACTACATCCCATGAGACTATAGCAATTTTCTTGGCTTCCTTGTTCTGACCACAGGCCATGGATATTTTTAAGGCTGGTATACCCCAAGCATCTTGTTCGCTATACTATCCCAGGAAAAGGCCACCTCAACTGTATACCTCCCATTCCTTCCCATCCACCTTAAATGGTCAAAGTCAGAAAATAAGATACCTATCCCCCAGGCAATAGATTGAGGGCTTGCATAAACAGTCAACCCATTGATATCATGCCAGACAATCTCCCTTGGGCCTCCATTCTGCACCACTACCACTGGTTTTTCTGCACTCCATGCCTCAAGTATCACGATGCCAAATGGCTCGTTTCTACTGGGTACACAGACTATGTCAGAAGATTTGTATATCTCTACAAGCTCACGGCCAGACTTAAATCCCAAGAACCTAGTGGCATGGGAGACCCCAAGTTGAATGGCCATTGCCTCTAGGTAGCCCTTCATGTCCCCATCGCCAGCAAAGAGAAATTTTGCATGTGGGTAATAATGGAGGATATAAGGAATGGCCTGTAGTAGCAGGTCTGGCCCCTTTTGGTAAGTAAGCCTGCCTACAAATAGCACAGTAGGATCCATAGGACCAACAGCATATCTGGCCTTCACAGCCCCAGGGTCAACATCTCTATTAAAATTGTGGTTGCTAATACCATTATAGATTACATCAATCTTCCAATCAGGCACCTCATACATCCACATAACCTCACTCTTTAATGCACCTGATACAGCCGTAACCCTATCGGCTACCCAACATGCCATCCTCTCTCTGTCTCTTATGATAGCAGACCTTCCCCCAAAAAAGTTGTTTCCACACCTCCCATACTCTGTAGAGTGGATAGTGAAGACACACCTCTTTCCCTTTGCCTGTTTTATCCAGAGCATGGCATTTGTAGTAATCCAGTCATGTGCATGGACAACATCAAATCCCCCAACATAATCCTCGGTTTCAAGGAAATAATGCACAATAGAGCGACACATATTATCCATCTCTATAATAAAATCAGGGTGATAATTATGCGGGCATCTGTGATAGTGCACACCGTCTATCATCTCATACAGACATTGCCCATATCCCATCCTCGTAAATACATGTACTTCATGGCCCTTTCTCTCTAGGGCAGCAGCCAGCTCTGTCACAACTGCAGCAATACCCCCTACAGGGATGGAGTGTAAAGACTCCCAAGAAATTATTGCTATCTTCATCTTTTCATTTTTCTTTTTCCTCAATTTCTGCAAAGATAAAGATTGGGGAGAGCACTGGTGGCAATTTTTCTCCCTTTTCTTTTTCCTCCAAGTCCCTTTCTTTTTCCAAATCCTTTTTTCCTTCCATTTCTCCTCCTAATTTTTAATCTGATCTAGTATCCTAGAGGCCTCATTTAGGCATTCATAAATCCTGGGAAGCCACGCATCCCCCCAAAAGAGATAACAACTGGTCTCAGAGGCCAATATGAGCCTTCTTGCCCTTTGGAGAAGTTCCCTCTTTTTAGGGTATGCCCTTTTTAGCTCAAAATAGCGCCAACATACTTGATATATCTCTTCTAAGGCTATCTTTTGTGCTGGGGTCCCTGCCCAGAGTGTAAGGTCAAATCCACTGGTTGATCCCACATTCCAGGCCCCTGTCCTTACCTCGGCCCTCTCCTTGGGTCTATATTTTTCCAAGAATTCAGAGATGCTAATGGGCTCAACGCCCATTGTTCCTCTTCTTACCCCCTCCATATATGGAGAAAAAAAGTGACCAAAAAAACCGGCCTCCTCATCCATATTTCTGAACCAACCGCCATTTTCCCCATCTGTCCAAGTTGTCACCAGGCGGGGTAAATTGGGGTGGGGGGAGTTGGTTACCTTGTGTAATACCTCATTTTTAAACCAATATGGGTCCAGTCCACTCTCCTGGGCATTGGAGAGGTCCCTGTCCCTAGGTATAATAAAAATCTCCTCTCCATTAAAAGAGGCAATATAGGGCATATAGATATCCATTTTCCCTTCAGGAAATACATGGACACCATCAACAATTACGTATTTATAACCACACTTCTTTATAATAGGGATCATCTCCATAGAAAATGCCATCTCAGGGGGCCAAAATCCCTTTGGCCTACGGCCAAAGACCTCATTTATTAAGTCAGTACAAAGCCTTATTTGCTCCTCCCAATCCTCCATAGGGATAAGGGGAAATATGGGGTGGAAATAGCCCATCCCAATGAATTCGATATTTTTTGCAGCCCTATATGCCTCAATCATCCTTGGTAAATCAACAATGTTTCTATATCGGTCTATTACCTTTGGGTCTATAAACTGCTCTAACAGGATGCCAGAAAAGCCTATATGTAATCTGGCTACATCCATATAGGCATGGGCATAACGGGCTACCCTTTCATAACACTTTATGATCTGTATTGCCTCCCAATTTTGTGTATCAAAGATTAGCTTCAAGTTGTCAGGGGGCTGATGCATATGAAGGCCGAGTGCATGATAGATAGACATCATAACTCCCTTAATATCTTAAAGTCTATACCTTGCAGTATTACTCTTTTTCTTATTCTGGATTTAAGGGTATGCCAACCAAAGCTATGTATGTCTCTTATTTCACTGAAATCCAAGGTAATTTCTTTATCCCGGTAGCTGTTTACTTTCCTAATGATTTCCCATGCAGAAGAGCCATCTAGATACCCCCTCAGTCTGAGAATTACTCTTTTGCCATGGTTTATTACCTTAATGTTCATACTATTAAGCTCTCTGAGCTATTTTTTTCTTTCTTACCTCCTCTATAGAAATAGGTGCCTTTTTCTCAAGTTCTTCCTTGGTGACCACAGATATGGGTGCACCCTCAATCACTGTTCCACTCTCTATTTTGACCCTTTCATCTACAATTGCCCGACTTATACGGCAGTATTTACCTATCTTTACGCCCTCTAAGATGATGGAGTCTGAGACCTCTGTCCCCTCTTCGATGAAGACCGAAGGGGACAGGATAGAGGATTTTACCTCCCCCTTTATGCAGCAGCCTGGGGAGATAAAGCTATTCTGGAAAGATAGAAGGGTATAGGCAGGTGGTAATTGTCTTTGGTATGTATATATGGGCCATGAGGGGTCATAAAGTGCAAAGGAGGACCTCTCCTTTACCAGCTCCATATTTGCCTCATAGTATGCATTGATGGTGCCTACATCCATCCAATATGCATCCTGCCTGCTGAAGTTATATGCATATACCCTATGTTTTCTAATTATCCAGGGCAGTATATCCCCTCCAAAGTCGTGTTTTGAATATGGGTCTTGGGCATCCCAACTAAGGGCCTCAAAGAGTACTTTGGTGTTGAAGATATAAATTCCCATAGAGGCCAAGCATGTCTTTTTGGACTCTAGCACCATTTTTGCATATCTAGGTTTTTCTGTAAAATACCTTACCCACCCCATATCGTCTGTCCCCAAGATACCAAATCGATAGGCCTCCTTTGTAGGTACCTCCACTGCCCCTATGCTTACTTCGGCCCCCTTCTCCAGGTGCTCCCTAAGAAAATTCATGTAATTCATCCTATAGATATGGTCACTGGCAAGTATCAATACACGAGGGGGGTTTATCTCCCTAATCAATTCAAGGCTTTGATATACAGCATCGGCTGTCCCCATATACCAGCCAGTACCAAAGCCCTGCTGGGGGGTAATGTATTTGATAATGCCCTTTTTTGCCCAGTACTTATTTAGGTAATCCAAAATCGGATAGCAGAGGTATTGACAAATGACAAATATCCTTTCAAGGCCAGAGTTTAGGCAATTACTTAGTGGAAAATCGATTAGACGATAGATACCTGCATAGGATAAAAGGGGCTTTGGCTGAGACCTTGTAAGGGGAAGGAGCCTTTCTCCCCTCCCACCTGCCAAAACAAAACAAACTGTGTTTTTCATTAAACCTCCTTAAAAATTAATGCAATGCCTGCCATTTAACCTTTATAAGACCACTATCTTCCAGGAATAGGAGGATAAGTTGAAGTCCCTTTTCATCCAATACATCTTTTCCCCAACCAAGGTATTCCAATCTCTCATTGACTATCTTTAGTGAGATATAGGAGGTATTTATAGCAATATTTCCCACCTCCCGTATCAATCCTTTTAGGATGTCTATATCCACTCCCCTTTTGACCATATGGTCTAATAAATAATCGACAATGTCTCTTTCCATTTTTACCTCTAAATTGGCTTTTGCTTTAAAAAAGCAATAATTATGCCAATTAATTCTTATAGCAATACATGCATTTTCTGATAATTTAAATCTAAAGTTGTATATTTTAGAACCTATAATCATTGTTTAATATAACTAACACAAGAGATATCCCTTTGTCAAGAGGGAAAAGGTTATTGTATTAAATACGACCCTAATTTTTGATTGTATATGTTATGAGGGATTTAAGTGTTTAAAATACGACTGGCAATTCAAAAATAGATAGAATCCCCACCCAACTTCTTTACCTGATACATGCAATAATCAGCCTTGCTCATAAGCGTCTTTGCCGTTTTTCCATCTTTTGGAAATGTAGAGATACCAATGCTAATTGTAAATGATGGCAATTTTCCTCTAAGTGGCAGGTCGGTTATGCGGGAACGAATCCTTTTGGCGATTTTTGCAGCCTCTTCAACGCCCGTTTCTGGTAAGAGAATAGCAAATTCATCCCCACCATACCTTGCAGCCACATCAACACTGCGTAATGAGGAAATTATTGTATGGGCAACCTTCTTTATCACTTCATCCCCCTTGAGGTGGCCAAGTGTATCGTTTATCTGCTTAAGGTGGTCTATGTCCATAAAGATAATAGAAAAATTTGAATTATAACGGATCCCCCTCTCTATCTCTGCCTCTAGGGCCTTATAAAAAAATCTCACGTTGTAAAGGCCTGTAAGGGGATCAAGGTTTGCTGACCTCTCTTTTAGGTCAATGATATTCCAGATGAGTTTGCTCCCCCATGTTCCTATCACCTCTGTTTGAGGCGATTTCCTTTTATATAATTCCTCTTCAAGATTTTCATCGCCGGTCAAGTTAAGGATCAGGTTTACATTCAAGAATTCAAATACTACTCGATAATTTGAGAATATTGGTATACCAAGGCTCCTCGCAAGGGGAAGGGCTATAGCCTTTGGGTCTGCCTCCGCCAATCCCACTACCTCAATGGATGAGTCTTGGCCAATTGTCTCCAAAATGGCCTTTGAGACCCTACCACCCCCTATGATAAAGACCTTTAGGCATTTTTTGACTGTCCTTGGCTCAAAGACCTCTTCTCTTTTCATTTTGAGAAGGGGCAACATCTCCTCTCCCAATTTACATAATGTTAATGATAGCCTAAGTGATGAAATATAGTCAATATCTCCCACTCACTATAAGGTGCCTTAATGCAGGCATATACACCACACCTTATGGCATCACGCACAAGCCCATTGCCCTTTTCATAAAAGAGCACTATCTGACAGGAAGGGCATAATTGTTTGATATCTTTATAGATAGAGGAATCATTGTCTATAGATCTATCATGTAAAAACAGGGTCTTTATTAGCCCCTTCTTTAGCCCTTCAAAAAGCTCTTCGTATGTGGAATAGGAGATAAATTTATATCCTTTCTTTGATAGCACCTTGGCAAAGTGTTGCTCTAATTTCTTGTCTTTCGTAAAAAGGACAATCACATAATTATATGAAAGCAATAATTATGCCTAAGTCTCTAGTCCATACCTCTTCATTTTACTGTAAAGGGTAGATCTGCTGATCTTAAGACGGCGTGCCGCTTCATGTTTATTCCAATTACACTCCTTAAGCACCTTTATGATAAGTTCCCTTTCGTACTCTGCTAGCGAGATATCCTTCTTTAGATAATTCGCTATATGGGTTGGCAGCAATTTCTTGTCTATAGTATCTCTCTTTGCCAAAATTACCATCTGCTGAATGACATTTTCTAGTTCTCTTACATTCCCGGGCCAGTTGTAGTCTATCAATGCCTTCATGGCCTGGGCTGTAAATCCCTTTATATCCTTTCCCATCTCCTTACAAAATTTTTTTAGGAAGTGATCACAGAGCAAAGGGATGTCTTCCTTTTTTTCTCTCAATGGAGGCATATGGATAGGGACTACATTTAGGCGGTAATAGAGGTCTTCCCTAAACCGCCCAGCGGCTATCTCCTTTTCTAAGTCCTTGTTTGTGGCGGCAATGACCCTTACATCTACCTCTATAGTCCTCTCTCCCCCTACCCTTTCAAAGCACCTATTTTGAAGCACACGCAACAAAAGCAACTGGGTAGTTGATGGTATCTCACCAATTTCATCCAAAAATATAGTCCCTTTATGGGCCAATTCAAAACGCCCCTTTTTTGTACGGATGGCACCAGTAAATGCCCCCCTTTCATGGCCAAACAATTCACTCTCAAGAAGGGTAGATGGGTAGGCAGAGCAATTAGCCACAACAAATGGCCCATCTTTCCTTGTGCTGCACTCATGAATGGCCATCGCTGCAAGCTCCTTTCCTGTGCCATTTTCACCAGTAATGAGCACTGTGGCATTGGTAGGGGCAACATCCCTTATTAGGTCATATACATCCTGCATCACCCTACTCTGGCCAACGAGCCCATAAAAGGATGTCCTGCCAAAGATATGCCCCTTGAGGAATTCAATCTGCCCCTCCATAGAGATGGCCTGGGAGATAGGCCCAGCTATCTGCAGGAGTAATCTATTAACAAAGATAATGTCTGCTTTGGGTATATATCTTTTTTTATTAAAGGCAATTATAAAACACCCAACACAACCGCTTTTGGCCAAAATTGGGATTGCATACCAAAAAGGGTAGGGGTCTAAAAATTTGTCTAGGGCTGTAAGTGTCCCTTTTTCAACTATAATGGCCCTATCTATAGAAGATAGCCAATCTATAAGGTCATTTGGGGGCTGAAAAAGCCTCTGTCCATCAACTATTTTTTGGGGAAGGTTCAGCCTCTCTATAGGAAATAAATTTTCTCTCTTTGCATCTAATAAAAATACAAATATATTGGCATCCGGAAAGAGGCCTTGGACAACCTCATATGACCTATTTATAATCTCTGCTAGAGACTCTTTGGACAGTATCTCTTTTGAGAGTTGCCATAGGACCTTTAACTCTTGGTGGGCCTTGTCTAGGGCCTTATGTGCCCTTTCTTTCTCCTCTATCAAATTCTTTCTCTCCAGTGCCCTTTTGATGATATTCAAAAGGTGCTCAGTCTTACATGGTTTTTCAATATAACTAAACGCCCCATAGTCTAGGGCCTCAATGGCTGTGGGAAGTGAGGCATAGGCAGTGAGGATAATGGCCTCTGTTCTTGGTGAGGTCTCCTTTATCTCTTTTAAGACATTAATACCTAGTTCATCTGGCAATTTTAAATCAATGATAGCGAGGTCTATTTCCTCTTTTTTTACATTTTCTATGGCCTCCCTTGCAGTATGGGCAATGACACATATATATCCCTTTAATCTTAATATATCACTCAATACCTTACATATATTGGGGTCATCATCAATGATTAGAATCTTCGCCATGCCTTATTTATAGGGTTACCCTAAAAAATCTCTTTATTTTGTTTTTATATATCTCTTCCAATAGACCAAGTAATATCTCCATATCTACTGGCTTGGAAAGGCAGGTATAGGCACTTATCCTAAGGGCCTCATCAACAGCAGGCCTCATTTCCTCATAATAACCAGTAATCAATATTACCTGGATGTCTTTTCTAATTTTCTTTATCTTTTTAAGTACATCCAATCCACTCATATGATTTAACTTCATGTCTAAAAGCACTATATCCATCTTGTCTTTGTCTATCTTCTCTATTGCCTCCTCTGCTGATAATGCAACTTCAATCCTATAGCCCTTTAGTAATAGAACATTGGCCAGTGTCTTACAAAAGTGATTATCATCATCTACAATAAAAATACTTTTTCCCTTCTCTAGGAAACGAAGGAATTTATTAATTTCTTTAAGGTTTAATGGCTTTGGTAAGATTACTAAGGCCCCTTCTTCCTTTGCCTCTAAAACCAGGCTGTCTGAGGTAAAGGCAGTAATGAGGATGACCAGGGTCTTAGGAGAAAATTTCTTTATCTCCTTAAATACCTCTACCCCACTTTTTCCAGGCATCTTTATGTCCATAAAGACGCATTGATAGTCATTTTCTTTGACCATGGAGATGGCCTGTCCACCATCATAGGCAGTATCACAGTGATACCCCTTTAGCCTTATTACATCACCCATGGTCTTACATATCATAGGGTCATCATCTACAACCAGAATTGATAACATCTTTTTCCTCCTAAAATTTAATCAGGTCTTCTTGGCAAAATTACAGTAAATACACTGCCTTTTCCTTCCTCGCTTTCAGCTATGATTTTTCCGCCATTTGCCTCAACAAGGCTCTTTGTCACTGTTAGGCCAAGCCCAATACCCCTGGCCTTTGTCGTAAAAAGCGGTTCAAATATCCTTTCTAAATCACTCTTTGAAATGCCTGGCCCTGTATCTATAAACTGGGTTATTACCTGGTCTTTCTGGGATATAGTCCTAATAATCAGTTCTCCTCCCTTGGGTGTCATGGCCTGAATCGCATTATGAAAAAGATTTGAAAAACATCTCTCTATTTGATTTATATCTACAAATACCTTATTTTCTCCCCTAAAGTCAAGCTTAAGTTTGATATTTTCAGGGATAGTGTATGCACTTAAGACCTCATTTATAAGGCCCTCTACAGTTACCCACTCCTTTTCAGGCGGCCTGACACGCATAAAGTCCAAAAGGCTCCTTACAATACGCTCTGCATCCTGGACCTCCTTTTGAATAATATCTAGGTATTCCTTTACAGTTTCATCTCCCTCTGCCATGGTCATCTGCAAAAAGTAGACTGCATTGCTTATTACCCCTAAGGGGTTTCTCAATTCATGGGCAATGCCCCCAGCTATTTGTCCTAAGGTAGAGAGTTTTTCCCTTTTTATTAAGGCATCCTGGGCCTCTTTAAGACCAGTGAGCATATGATGAAAGGAGCTGGCCAATGAACCTATCTCATCCCTTCTCTCAATAGGGATCTCCACATCAAGGTCTCCTTTGGCAATCTCCCTTGCCTTTTTTTCTAATGTAAGTAAAGGGGAGGTAATTATGTATCCAAGCCAAAATCCTATGCCTATGGCCAAGGCTGTGGTGATAAGGGCCAAGGATATAATATAATAAAGTAAACGATTTAGGGGCATAAATATCTCACTTTTATCTTGCTTTAATACACAGCCCCAGTT
>Ga0190363_1002006_pt1 | contig 11859 bp, 13 predicted proteins | sample 48721867_MG_FD_161272 | JGI IMG/M metagenome (GOLD analysis project Ga0190363, IMG submission 161272) | Hydrothermal vent microbial mat bacterial communities from Southern Trench, Guaymas Basin, Mexico - 4872-18-6-7_MG | ecosystem: Environmental > Aquatic > Marine > Hydrothermal vents >...
AAAAAAAAAAAATTAAAAGTAGCAAGGCGCAATTAAAGCATCAGTTGCTCCATGGATTCTTATTGAATTCCTCAAAGTCATAATTATCCCAAAAAGAGAATATCTTTTTCCATTCCAAACAAAAAAAGCTGAAACTTTTGATTTTCCTTTAAAGTTGAACATTTCACCCTGAGGATTAATGGCCTCAACTTCGATTTCTTGGGGAGGAATATACTTTTGAAGAATAAAACCTTGACTTGAAAGAATCTCTTGCCATTTTTTATTAGTAAGTTGATCTCCTCGGAAAATTCGCTCTCCTGAACGCTGATTAGCAGTAGGTTTCACAATCCATTCTTTTCTTTGATCTTTTTTCATTTTAACTATTTCTTCATCGGTAATAGGGGTAAGGAAACTCAAGGGAATCATTTCTTTTAGAATTTCTGAAGATAAAAGGAAAATTTTTGAACCAAGATATATTCCCGGGGAATGGATCCAATTTAAGAAAATTTCTGAAAGTCCAATAATGCCATCAACCGCTCCTAAAGAAGTAGTTGCTCTGTAAAAAATTCCTTTTTCTTTTTTACTTATTTCTCTGAGTTCTTTTTCAGTAAAATCATTTGCAAAAATCCATTCTTTACCATTCTCATTGACTTTTTTTACCATCTCTCGAAAATCTGGGAAATAGAAACTTTGAGATTGAGGTACCCCAACAGCCACTCTTGAAGGAAGATTCTCAAAAAATTCTTGATTTTGAGTAATTCCGTAAATTTGATTCATATTTAAAATTAGTGATATTCCCTCAGGATCTACTCCTATTTCTGCTAACCAAAGTTTTTCACCGTCAAAAATCCCGTCAAAATGCACAAAAAGCGGAAAGTCATATTTTACTGAATCTCCAACTCTTTTTATAAAATTTTGAAATTTCACTGAAATCTCTGAAGGTAAGGTCTTCTGAAATACTTCTTTTCCCATTTTCTCATATTTTTTCTGAGCTTCTTTGAAAAAATCAGAAAGTTTTTTTTCTACGTTTTTAACCTCATTTAAATAAGGCAATTCAAATGTTGGTCCTAATATAAAAGAAGGCCAAACTTCTGTTTCAAAAGGCTTTGGAGCTTTTTTTATCTCTCCTAAAATCTCTCTTAAATTCATTTTTTTTCACCTCCTGATCTAAGTCCTGATAAAAAATCAGCCCTTGGATCAGGAGGGAAAAAGAAAAAAGAAAAAAAATTAAAACACTGCACTCAAAGAAGCATTTTTTGCGCCCTGAATTACCCAATGTTCTCTAAACATCATTAAACATCCAATAAATTTCGCTTTTGAAAGATCTGTTGTAAGATAAAAAGGCAAAATCTTGGCTCTCTTTTTTTGATACGTTATTTGATTCTCTGAAATTTCAAAAAAAGGCAAATCAAACTTTTTTGCTCTTTCATATTTTTGAATAACCACCATTGGTTCTGAAAATTTACTTGCTTTTTCTAAAATTTTACTGAATTTATTTTGAGTAATTCTATCTCCTCGAATTAATCCTCTTCCGCCCCAAGCTCTTAGCGTTCCACCTGCTTCTTTAATAATATACTCCTTTCTTTTTAAAAATGCCGCGGAGTTCCAATGGGGTATGGTCGTATAAGGAATCACTTCCCTTAAAAATTCAATTTCTCCTTTTTGCAAATATCTTTCAAAATATTCGTCAAATCTCTCATTATGAATTAATGCTAAACAAAGCTTGCTCTCAAAAATTGCTCCTGTAGGGACATTATAAAGGTTTCCTTCAAATTCCACATATTTTTTCAATTCTCTTTCTGAAAAAAGAGGATCTGCAGACATTCTTGCTTCATTGAAAGGTCTAAAGATGGATGTTGAATGATCAATTTTTTCAATTTTGGGAATAAAGTTTCCTATCTTTACCAAGTCCGTCAAAAATCCTTTTTCTTGAAGCTTTTCTACGATTATTTTCGTCTCTAAAATAGAATTTCCGTTATTTAAATCTAAAAAAACAAAACTATCCTCTTTGCTTTCTTTTGCAAACTTAGTTAAGGCTCCTTCTTTTTGGTAATAAAGATTTGTAAAAACTTCTTGTATTCCCAATCCTTCCACTGCGACTTCGATTTCTGCGACCGCTATTGGAAAATTCTTTTGGGCTTCAGGAATGACTATATCTGGTCTAAAAATCAAAGGTATTCTTTGATCTTTCTTTTCTGAAACTCGAGAAATAAGTTTTAACATCCAACTTTTTTTTCCTTGCTTGAATAAATTTCGAACTTCTTTCTTTTCTAAAAACACATCTCTTACTCCTTTATAAAACCCTGGAAGAACCTCTCCGAGTCTATATAAACTCTGCTTTATCTCTGGACTTAGCTCCACTGGGGGTCCAATTTGATTCCAGGGTAAAGATACTCCAAAAAGAGTTTTCATTTCTTCGACTATTTCCTGCCAGCCCATCTTAGGTTCCTTAATTTCTATTAATTCCGTTTTTCCTCACCTCCTAAAATAAAAAAAGCCCTCTTTTTTGAGAGGGCATGGTCTTTGAGTTAAAAAAAATTTATTTTCAACTCAAAAACCATACCCTCTTTCTCATAATGAGGGCGAGAATTTGCCAGAAAAAAATCTTATTTTGATTTCTTATTTTCATAATTTTTGTATTTAAACATTTTATCCATTAAAAGTAGTTTGTCAAGAGTTTAAATTTTGAAAAATTTTTTTAGAATAATAGTTTGCGGGTGTAGCTCAGTGGTAGAGCATCGGCCTTCCAAGCCGAAGACGGGGGTTCGATTCCCCTCGCCCGCTCAAATTATTTTTCAGCACTATAAATAATATCTTGTTGAGTCTGAAAGAGTCAAAAAATCAAAAAAAGATAAAGAAAAAACAGATAATAAACCATCAATAATATTTAAGAATTCTTTTTAAACCTTCTTCTAAGGCATCAGTTGAAACTGCAAGATTTAAACGAATATAAAACCTCTGACCAAAAATCTCCCCTGGTGCAACTGAAACTTTTTCTTTTTCAAGCAAAGTCTGAGCAAAAGAAAAAGCATTTTTGAAATTTAAAGGAATTCTCATAAAAATCGCGATCCCTCCTTCCGGAAAAACAAACTTTATTCTTTTTTTTCTTAAAAATTTTATTGCTAACTCTCTTCTTTTTTGAGCTTCTTTTTTGGTCTTCTCAAAATATTTTCCAATTTCTTGAGGTTTCTCAAAAAAATCTCTAATAACAAGTTGAGACAGAGAAGAAGGAGAAGTTGTTAAATTAGATTGGTAGTCTATCATTTTGGAAATCAAAGTTTCTTTTCCAAATCCCCAGCCAATTCTCCATCCACAAAGAGAGAAGGTTTTTGAGGCTGAAAACACACAAAATATATTTTTATGAAAGTATCTCAAAAAAGAAACATATTTTTTTTCATAATCATAGATTTCATAAACTTCATCTGAAATCAAAATAAAGTTCTTTTTTAAAGAAAGTTCAGAAAGAAATTTTACATCCTCATTTTTTAAAACCCTTCCTGTAGGATTGCAAGGAGTATTTACAACCAAAACTTTAGTAGAAGGTGAAATTTCTTTTTTAAGTTTTTCAACATCCAAATAAAATGAGTCTTTTTCTGATGTTTTTAAAATTTTTACTTTTCCTTGAGCAAATTTTATCATCTGAGGATAAGATGGCCAATAAGGAGAAATAATTATTGCCTCATCCCCTTTTTTTAAAATAAGTTGAAGCAAAATAAAAAGAATCTCTTTTCCTCCAGAGCCAACAAAAGTATTTTCTTTTTTTAAAGGGGCATTCCATTTTTTTGAGTAAAATTTTGCTAAATTTTCACGTAATTTAAAATCTCCTCCAGATGGCAAATAAGAAAAAGATTTTTTATAAAATTTCAAAATTCTTTTTCTTAAAGGTGGGGGTGGAAACTCAGGAGAAGTTAAAGTAAGGCCAATCACTTTTTCTCCTTTTTCTTTAAGTTCTTTTGCTCTTGAAAAAAAATAATTTAAGGATTTTTTCATAATGAGAGGTTTATTATCTATTTTTTAAAGTTTGTCAAGAAATTTATTTAAAATAAACTTTCCCAGATTTGTCATCTTTTACATATCTTAAGTCAATATACTTAAGTCTTTCTTTTTCTTTCAAAGAAAGAGTTTTTTCAAAAACTTCAAAAAAAACATCAATTTGCACCATTAAAGAAGTTTTTTTGTTTAAAAAAAGTTTTATTTTTCTTTTTCCTTGAAGTTCCATTTCCATTTCTAAAGGTTTTATAATAACTTTTTTTAAAAAAAATCCTTTTTGATCAAGCCTTTTTTGAGCTTCAAGAAGTTCTTTTAAAAACTCTTCATCGAAAATTTTTTTTCCTTTTTCAACTTCTTTTTTTTCTTTCAAAATAATCAAAAAAAGATTTTTATTTTCGCCTTTTTTAAAAACTACACCATCATCTCCTAAAATAAAAGTCTCTTTTCCTTTTTTTAAATTAGCAATTTCCTTTCTTTTTATTATCTTCAAAAAAACTTTATTTGGAAAAATTCTTTTTATTTCAAGTTTTTTAATTTCAGGATGTTTTTTTAAAATCTTTTCAATTTTTTTTGAAGAAAAAAAGAAAAAATTTTGATTTTCTTGAAAAACTTTTGCTAATTCTTTTTTAAAATACGAGTCTCCTTCTATTTTTATTTCTTTAATTTTAAAAAAAGGTAAATTCAAAAAAAGAAAGAGAAGCAGTCCCCAAAAAACTATTTTCAAAAAAACGTTTCGTTTCTTTTTTTTTCTTTTTTTCCTTTTTCGCATTTTAAAGTCTTCTCTTTTTTCTTCTTATTTTTTCTACAAAATAATTTAAAAGATACAAAAATGATAGAGGATAGTCCTTGGTTTTAATATAAACTTTTTTTTCTCCGCCAAATCCTTTTTTAAAAAAAGTCAAACCATACCAAGGATGAGATTTATTTTCTTTTTCTGCAATACCCCAAAAATTATAAAAAGAACATTTCCTTTTTATCGCCTCTTTTATAGCAAAAAATTGCAAAAGTGAAGATAAAGGAACTTTTGATTTGATTGACGCTCCATGATGATAAAAAGCTCCATTTTGCCAAAAGATAACAAAAGCTCCGGCGAGATATTTTCCTTTATGTTTTCCCAAAAATATCATCACTTGATTATCTTTTTTAAAAACAAAAAATTCTTTTTGAAGATAATCTTTTGAAAAAGGAACAAAATGATGCCTTTTTGCAGTTTTAAAATAAAGATCTAAAAAAATTTTAAGATCTTTTTCATCCTGACTTTTTATTACTTCAGCCCTTTCTTTAATTGCTTTTTTAATTGCCCATCTTTGTCTTTTCTCCATGCCTTTTAAAATATCTTTTTCATTTTTTTCTTCTAAAAAAAGCTCCCAGGTTATTTCAGGATGTAAAAAAATAGGAGCATTTCTAAATCCCAGGGAAGAAAATAATCGATCATTTTCTTTATTTCTTTGCCATAAAGGAGCGATTCTTAAAAAATGCACTTTTTCATTTTTGCCAAGTTCTTTTAGTTTCAAAAAAAGCTTTTTTAAAACTTCTTTTTTTAAAGAGAAATTCTCTTTTTTTATAAGAGGACCATGGGGAACAAATAAAAAATTTCCTCTTTTTGCCGAAATTTTTATCACCAAAGCAGATCCCAAAAGAGTATTCTTTTCAAAAAAACCAAATCTCCAAACTTTTTGGCCTAAACTTTTTTGAAACTCTCCCCAATTCCAACTTTGAAGAAAAGACTTCTTTTTAATTTCTTTTAAAAAGTTTTCCCAAGCTTCCTTTTTTAAAATTTCTTTTATTTCCATCGCGAAAAAAGATAAAAAATTAAAGAGAAAAGGAGAGATAAAAAAATACAGGTTCCTAAAGGAAAAAAGAAAACAAAATTTTTCTTTTTAATTAGAATATCTCCAGGAAGTTTTTCTAAAAAAGGTATTTTCTCAAAAAAAATAAAAAAAACTCCTAACCCAACAAAAAAAATTCCTAATATAAAAAAAAACTTTCCTAAACTCAAAAATAATTTTTCTGACATCTTATTTCATCTTTTCTTTTATTTCCTCCAGAATCTCTTTAGCAATTTCTTTTCCCCCAAACCCAAAAGCAATTCCACAAGCTAAAGCAATTATTCCCACAACTCCATAAATAATGGCTTTGATCAAATCTCGAGCAATTCCTAATTGTAAAAGAATTGCCAAAATTGCAAAAATCCATATCCCAATTTGAACGCCTTTTCCAAAAAGATAAGCATAAGTAATTTTTGCCCGCTCAAGAAAAACAACTACTACTTTAGATGAAAGATCAGCTAAAAAAATCGCTACAATAAAAATTGCTCCTGCGACAATAATGTTGGGAATATAATTTAAAATTTTTTCTAAAAAATCTCTCAAACCAGAAAGTTCTAAAATATCACAAGCTAACAAAAGAAAAACTACAAATAAACACCACTTACCTATTTCTCCAAAAAATTTAGGAAGATTTAAAGAAATACCTGCTTTTGAAAGAAGTTCTTCCCAGCCCTGCTTTTTAAGAATTTGATTCACTCTTAATCTCTTTAAAAATCTTTGAATTACTTCACAAAAAGCACAACAAATTAACCATCCTATAATAACAACACCCAAAGATAAAGCAATTTTCATTAAAGGCTCCATTTGAGAAATTTTGTCCCACAAACTTTGCCACTCTTGCATAAAAGTTTTCTGGGCTCCGGAGGATTTGAACCTCCAACCTCCTGGATGTAAACCAGGTGCTCTACCCTTGAGCTAGAAGCCCAAGTTTGATATTTCAAAATATCAATATATCAGTTAATTTTAGATTTTTTGATCTTTTTATTCAAGCGGACCAGTTATTCGCTGAAGTTCCTCAAGAGAGGTTATTCCTTCAAGAACCCGCAAAAGTCCATCTACTTGAAATGGAATCATTCCTTCCTTTAGAGCTGCTTTTCTCACTTCTTCAACTGACGGAGCACTTGGAATTATCTTTTCAATTTCTCCTTTTATTTGAAACATCTCAAAAATTCCTATTCTTCCCTTATATCCTGTGTTATGACAAAATTTACATCCTTTGGCTCCAAAAAATTTCAAATTGTTTAAATCAAAATTTATCTGAGATTTTATTTTTTCTGGAAGAGAGTTTATTTTTTCTTTTATTTTTTTAATTATCCATGGAGAAGGATGATCTTCAACTTTACAGTGCTCACAAAGACGTCTTAAAAGCCTTTGAGCAATTGCTAAATTTAAAGCTGGTCCAATATTAGAAGGCGTTACTCCCATCTCAATTAGTCTTGGAATTGTCCCTGAGGCATCATTTGTGTGAAGAGTTGAAAATACAAGATGCCCTGTCAAAGCTGCTTGGACCGCAGTGTTTGCTGTATCTTGATCTCTTATCTCACCCACCAAAATCACATCTGGATCTTGACGCAAAGCAGCACGCAAAGCGTTCGCAAAATCATAACCTTTTTCTGGCTCTACCTGAGTTTGAGCAATTCCTTCTAAATGATACTCAATTGGGTCTTCAATTGTAAATACTTTTATTTGAGGGTGGGCAATATAGCGCAAACAAGCATAAAGACTAGTTGTTTTTCCTGAACCTGTGGGTCCTGTCGTTAAAATCATTCCTGTAGGTTTTGACATTTCATATAAAAGAATTTCTTTCAACCACGGATGAAGTCCTAACTGGTCAATTGTAAGAATCATTTTAGGATTTAAAATTCTCATCACCACATCTTCTCCATACTCTCCTGGAACGACTGAAACCCTTACCTCAATTTCTTTCCCTTCGTAAAGAATGGTAAACCTTCCATCTTGAGCAACATCAGTAACATTTACTTTAAGATGAGCTAAAACTTTTATCCTTGCTAAAAGAGGAGGCCAAAAATACTCTTCAAAAAAGAATATTGTATGCATTATCCCATCTAATCTAAACCTTACTCTCACATCACCGCTTCGAGGAACAATATGAATATCAGAGGCATCAAAAGAAAGTCCTCCAATTAAAATCATTTTTAAAAAATAATTCACTCCTTTATTTTTAAAAATTTCTACTTTCTCTTTAAACTCATCTAAAGAATCAATTTCTTCTATTTCTTCTTTTTTAATTACAATTTTACCAATTACTTTACTAACATCTTTGGGCACTTTTTCATATTCTTTCCAACCTCGCAAAAGCGAAGTTTTTGAACACAAAAATAGTTGAGTTTTGTATCCCCTTTTTTTAAGTGAAGATAATGTTTCTTTTAAAACAGGGTTTTGAGGATTAAGGCAAGCAATTTTTAAATTTTTTTCCAAAAGATAAAAAGGAACGAATTTTCCTTGACGAGATTTTTCTTCATCTACTAAATAAAGAGCATCTATACTTATAGGAGTAACAATAAGATTAATATAAGGAAAACCAAGAAGTTTTGCTTTCTTTCGAGCTAATTTTTCTTCTTCTTCTCTTTTTAAAAAATAAAGAGAAGATTCTCTTTCTTTTTCTTTTTTTGAAAAATATGGAAAAGATGTCATTCCTCTTCAAAATAATCTTCCTCTTCTCCTCCTTCCTCTAAGGGCTGATATTCAAATTCTTGTTTTAACCTTTCAAGTTCTTCAGATGAAACAAGTTCAACTTCGGTTTCTTCTTTAATTTCTTCAAAAGCCTTGTCCCAATTTTCTCCTTCTTCAAGATCTTCTGGTTGATAAAAAAGTAAATCTAAAAGGGCGGATTTTAAAGTCTCTTCATCTTCATTTTCATCTCCAAAATAAAAAGTTCCTCCTGCGGCTTCATCTACAATTTTTTCATCTTCAACTATAATTGCTTCTTCAAGTTTCCATTTTCCTTCGGGATGGTACCAAATTGAAGCGTAAACTTTCCTCATTTTTTTCAAAAAATTTTATTTTGACCTTTCTTGAAATTAAATTAATTCTCTTTCTTTCCTTGTCAAGGTTTAGTTACTTCATAAATTCCATAAAGAAAAAGAATTATTCCCAAACCCAGAAAATAAATCCCACAAGAATATTTTCCACAACTTAAATCTAAAACAAAACCAATTATTCCTCCAAGAAAGGCAAGGAAACTTAAAAAAAGAGAAATACCGCTTCTTTCAAGTGATGGCATTTTCGCCATATTTTTTTAAAAAATCATCAGCCTTTTTTAAAATTTCTTTTGCGTTTTTGTAGGTAATTTTCTGATAAGCTTCTTTAAAAGACAGCCAAAAATATCTTTGATGTTCATAAGAAAGTTTTACATTTTTTTGGGAAGTTTCTCCAAGGAAAAAAATCACTTCTTTGAAAGCCAAAGGAGGGTTTTTTTGATGATTGTAGTTTTTTTTATAAAAATAAGAAATTTTTTCTTGAAATCCAGGTAAAATCTTTACTTTCTCAATTCCTGTTTCTTCTTTGAGTTCTCTTTTGGCAGCGGTAATTTCATCTTCTCCTTTTTCAATGTGCCCCTTTGGAAAATCAATATGCCCTGAAGGATAATGCAAAAGAAGATAAAAAATTTTATCTTTTTCTTTTCTAAAAACCACTATTCCTGCAGATCTTTCTTTTTCTATTTTTTTTCTTGGCATCTCTTTACAATCTCTTTTTTAATTTCTCCTTTAATTTGAGGATTCTCTTTAAGAAATTTCCTGGCAGACTCAAGTCCGACTCCAAGTTTGATATCTTTAAAAGTAAAAGTCTTTCCGCTTTTTTCAATCACTCCGTATTTTAAGCCGGTATTTAAAAGATCATTTTCTTCTGAAATTCCTTCATTGTAATAAACATCAAATTCAGCGGTATGAAAAGGAGGAGCAACTTTATTTTTAACTACTTTTGCCTGAACTCTTGTTCCCACAACCTCATCCCCTCTTTTAATTTTAGCAATGGGTTTTAGCTGGATTCTTACTGAACTGTAAAACTTTAAAGCTTTTCCTCCAGGGGTTGTCTCGGGCGAGGCAAAACTTATTCCTCCTATTTTCATTCGGGTTTGATTCAAAAAAACAATTGTTGTTCCATGTTTTGAGGCAAGGTGAGTTAGTTTTCTTAAAGCTTGTGACATCAAACGTGCTTGTAAAGCAATTTGTTGATCTCCCATTTCACCTTCAATTTCTGCTCGAGGAGTAAGCGCAGCGACGGAATCAATCACCACAACTGAAACCTGACTTGATCTTACAAGAGCTTCTACAATATCTAAAGCCTGTTCTGCGCTTTCTGGTTGAGAAATTAAAATATTTTCCACATCTACCCCCAATCTTTTTGCATAATCAGGATCCAAAGCATGTTCTGCATCTACAAAAGCAACCACTCCTCCTCTTTTTTGAGCTTCAGCAATTAAATGCAATGCAAGAGTTGTTTTCCCTGAAGATTCAGGTCCAAAAATTTCAATAATTCTTCCTTTAGGAGCTCCACCAATACCCAATGCTAAATCTAAAGAAAGCGACCCTGTCGGAAAAGCTTCTACATCTACTGGTTTTATCTCACCCAATTTCATTATGGCACCCTCTCCAAATCTTTGTTTAAGTGCCTCAACTGTTGATTCTAAATCTTCAAGTTCTGGTTTCTTTTTCTTTTTCATGTAAAACTTTAACTTTTTTAACTTCAATTCTCCATCCTGTCAAATCAGAAGCAAGTTTTACGTTTTCGCCATCTTTCCCAATGACTAAAAAATATTGGTCTTTTGAAACCTCAACTATTGCTTTTGAATCTTGAAGTTCAACTTTTAATACTTTAGCAGGTGATAGGGCATTTTTAATAAACTCTTCTGGCTTTTCTGACCACAAAATCACATCAATTTTCTCTCTTCCTAACTCTTGCATAACTGCATTAATTCTAATTCCTCTTTGACCAATCAAACTTCCCACAGGATCCACTCTTTCATCTTCAGAGGAAACTGCAATTTTTGTTCTTACTCCAGGAATTCTTGCAATTGCCCGAACTTTAACCACACCTGAAGCAATTTCTGGAACTTCAAGCTCAAAAAGTTTTGAAACAAATTTCGGATATTTTCGAGAAAGAATAATCTCAGGTCCTTTTGGCGTTTGAGAAACTTTTAAAATATAAAACCTCATCCGCTGACCAATTTTATAAAACTCGCCTTTTATCTCTTCTTCTTTTGGTAAAATAGCAGAAGTTTTCCCTAAATCCACTACTACTCTATCTTTTTCTTTTTTTTGAATTGTCCCTGAAATTATTTCTTCTTCTCTTTTTTTAAACTCATTATAAATTGTCTCTCTTTCTATCTCTTTGAGTTTTTGCAAAAGAACTTGTTTTGCAGTTTGGGCTGCAATCCTTCCAAATTTTTCTACACTCTCTAAAGGAATTTCAATTTCATCTCCTACTTTTGCGTCCTCTTTAATTCTTTTTGCCTCCTCTAAGAGAACATGGTGAAAGGGATTGTATTTTTTTTCTTCTTTCTCTAAAGTTTCTTTATCCACCACAATTTTTGTCTCAAAAAAACTTACTGTTCCGGCTTTTCTGTCAATTTTTGCTTTATATCGCTTTTTTTTATCACCATACTCTTTTTTATAAGCAGCAGCGAGTGCCTTTTCCATTGCTTCATAAACACGCTCCTTTGGAATTCCTCTTTCTTCTGCAATTAAGAAAGTGGCTGAAGATAAAGTTTTTAAATCCAAAACTTTCTCTGTCATATTTTGCCGCAGGTGGGACTCGAACCCACACGGGGTATTCACCCCAAAGGGTTTTAAGCCCTTCGCGTCTGCCAATTCCGCCACCGCGGCTTTTACCGTCAGGAAAGGCCACGGTGGGAATCGAACCCACGAATAGCGACTTTGCAGGCCGCCGCGTTAACCACTTCGCCACGTGGCCTCAAAAAAATTTAATCAAAATTTGAGATTAATTTCAAGGTTTAGATTTGTTTTTTATCTATCTCTTCTTCTCCAGATAAAATCTTCCACCATTTCTCTGGCTTTTTCATCAGAAAATTGTTGAGGAG
>Ga0190363_1002007_pt1 | contig 11857 bp, 13 predicted proteins | sample 48721867_MG_FD_161272 | JGI IMG/M metagenome (GOLD analysis project Ga0190363, IMG submission 161272) | Hydrothermal vent microbial mat bacterial communities from Southern Trench, Guaymas Basin, Mexico - 4872-18-6-7_MG | ecosystem: Environmental > Aquatic > Marine > Hydrothermal vents >...
ACCTGAGATTATCCTGCCATTCTCCATCTTAACGACGATGTCGGCATAATCGATTATCGGGTTTACATCATGGCTAACTATGACCACAGAGGCGTTCTCGGTGTCCACATAATACCTGAGGACGCTTGAGACCAACCTCCTACCCTCCTTGTCGAGGCTGGAGAAAGGCTCATCCAGAAAAAGCGCTTTAGGCTTCCTAACGAGAGCGCGGGCGATGACGGCTCTCTGCTGCTGACCCCCGCTCAAAGTCCCTATGGGTCTATCAAGGAGGCCCTCGATCTCAAGAAGCTCGGAGACCCATCGGATCCTCTTATCCTCATCTTCGGTTAAGGATTCAAATATCGACTTGTAGGGGGCAAAACCCAGACATATCACATGCCTCACAGTATACGCCTCAAACGGAGGCTTCATGAAGTCTTGAGGAACAAAACCGCACATCCTCCTAGCATACCTTATCCTCCAGCTCCTAGTATCTACGCCGAAGAGGTAAGCACTACCCCTATAAGGCTTCAGCAGGCCTAAACAAGTCTCTATTAGAGTAGTCTTTCCAGCACCGTTAGGCCCGGTGATCAATAAAAGCTTCCCCAGCGGAACTGTTAAGTTTACGTTACGCATCGCGGGTCTATCCGAACCGGAGTAGGCAACCCATACATCCCTAAGCTTCACAGCCTCTGAAAACCGCATAACCACTCCTCTACGATCCTATGCTTCTCAAAAGTAAAAATAATGTTCAGGTATCAATTTAGCCACAACTCTACGATCATCTCTTCATTCTCATGCGTAGGGCGACTATGATTATGGATTCCAAAGCGGCCACTATCAACGTGGCTATCTCCGCGGTTCTCCAGGTCTCAACCTCCCTCTTCAAACTCGATACTTCAGCCATCAACTCCGCGTTCCTGAGGGCGTCGATGATCCTCTGGACGTTCCACATCATTACTTGGGTCATATTGTTTAGGTTAGGGGCTGTCTGAGGGAAATTGGTTAAGGCAACCTCAACCGCCCCTATCTCAGACGCTATCTTCCTACCAAGATCGGTTCCACTCTGAATATTATCTATTACTAAGACGGCATTATGTTCGGTTGCGTTTCTAATTACAGCCTCATACTGTTTAGCCGAGACCTTCTCCGGCGGGCCGTAAACGGCAACTATGTTAAAGCCTAGAGAGCTCACGAATCCCTTCTGAAAGAGCATACACACGACAGGCTTACCCTCAAAGTGATTCTCCTCAGATATCTTCTTAAGCCAAGATTCAAGGGAGTCTATGCACCTCAACGCTCTGTTAAGCCTATCAGAGACGTTTATCCCCAGATAATCCCTGAGCGCTGTGGAAACCTTAACGTAGATCTCCTTAAGGGCTTGAGGGCTATTCCAATCTCCTCTTACCCTAACGACCGGCGCCTCGCTTCCAGAGGCTTCCTTAAGGTCATCAACCCAAGGCTCAAATCCATGAGCCAATATGAGGTCGGCATCTCTAAACGCCTCAACGTCGCTCGGCTTAACATCGTAGTGTGCAGGACAAACAGCCGGGGATGATATAACATCGACGGATACGAAGTCGCTAGCCAAATCCACAACCATACTCGATAGAACCGTGGTCGTACAAACGACCAAAGGCTTATCATCGATAGAAGAGCGGGCAAACCCAGCGACATAAGCGGAGCCAAGACCCCAAACAAAGAGGATAAAAAGCATCGGTATCAGCGACTTCCCACGCATCCTATCACCGACGGGTAACCTATGGGTTGGCTGAATTATATAAGTATTACTTTTAACGAAAGAAGTAATACCAAACTGGCTATTAGATAGTTATTCTTCTGGTTTAATCCAACTGAGAGCGTTGAGGAGGCTACCAAACTAATAAAGATGGGTGGAAGACAGCGGTCACCTGTCTTAAAGACAAAAACTTCATTCTTTTACCTTTTACGAGTAGGTTTGAAAAACATCCCGCAAACCTTATCAAACCGGCATTTCAACTAATAGTTTGTCGAGGGGCCGGTAGTTCAGCCTGGTATGAATACCCGGTTTGCACCCGGGAGGTCGCGGGTTCGAATCCCGCCCGGTCCACTCTTTTTTGAGAAAACAAGCAATCTCCAAGCTTTTTCCTCTCCTTAGAAGTATTAATACTCTGCTCCAGGAGAAGTTTGATAAGTTTTGAGATGCTTAATCCTCTTCTTCTAGCCTCTTACTTAAGTCTTCTATGCAAATCCCTTGGAACTATTATATGCGTATAGCCTGGTTTAGTCATTTTCCATTAGCTTCTTCCCTACTCTCCTATTTAAAGCCTCGTAAGCATAGCCTCCGAAAAGAGAATGGAGAATAATGAGAATTTTTCTAGGCATCAGAATAAGAGATGCTCTATTATCTTCTTCCCAAAAGTCTGTAGAAAATCTTAAAAATTTTGATAAGGAGGTTGGAGACCCTTTACTCCCACTAAAAAGTGCGGGAAGATATATACTTCAAGAAGTACAGGCTTGAAAAATTTAAGTTTGGAAGTTATTTAGACCCTTCAAAGCAGGGAGACATCCCTATGCAAATTCTTCTTTCTTTTTGCAAGTTTGTTCTCATAAACCAGGCTAGGAATTTCGAGTAGAAAAAAAAATTATTTCTTGGTCACTGATAGAATTATATTGGTGAATTAATTGATTCCTCATATTCATACAAGCTATGCCAACCAATCCATTTACAAGCGTCTTGTTAGAGTTTCAGGCCCCGGTACTCTTACAGGATTAGGAGTAACTGGAGCTCTTTCTTACCATTTCTTTCGCATTAGAATAGATGGAAATTTAATCGTAGAGGATTTCTTATGTGGTAGTTTAACTCAAAATTTTGAAAATAATGGATTGGGAGTCAATTTACCTTTTGAGAAGGAGTTAATTGTGGAGATTAGAGATAGCGTCCCTTCTCCCCTTCCTAGATTCTGGGTCTCTTTTACTACTTCTCATTCTAAAAAAGTTAAAGAAGAGATTAAAGTTGTGAAGATAAACGAAATGACATATGTTTACAAAACAGAGGTATTAGAATGGAATAAAAAACAATATACAATTGAGAAACTTCTAGGAAATGAAAGAATATCAGAAGTATTCCTTGAAAATGATACTTATTTTCCAGAGGAAGTGGCTAGGGGAATTATAAGGTTAAGAGATTGGAAAGGGGAAAAACTCGCAGAAAAAGTATATTTACTTTTGAAATTGATAGGTCGAACTAGAGTGTTATATAAATTAGATATAGGTTATGTACATGGAGAAAAAGAGTTCGAGTTCAGAACGCCAAGGTTCTCTGGCACCTTTGAAATAGTTGCAAATCTATATGGTTATGCTAACTTTCCGGCTATTTTCACGGTGATATAATTTGAATGAATTTATTATGGCTTTAGGCAATTTTCTTTTAGCCTTAGCTGGATTTTTGACATTTTATATCGAAGCCTTTCGTCCAGAAATTATTGAAATGGCTGACAATATCGCGAAAAGGGAGAATATTACACCACCAGAAGCAATTCAAAAAGCTCAGAAAACAAAGAAAAGAGAAAGATTAGCTATGCTTATCCCGTGGTCCATTGGAATTTTGCTAATTGGTATAGGTCTTATAATTTCTTGATCATTCATTAGATTTTTTTCTGGGGAGTATTATAGGTATAGACGGTAATGGGTAAATCTCTTTTTCAACATCTTCTCGAAGGAATATCTCAGCCTTATATACATCAACATAGTCACCTACTTCTAAATCAATTCTTGGACTAAGGAAAATTCGAGTCCTTGGTTTTAAATAAAGTGGGTTATCCTCTGGGATCTCTTCTTTCACGACGTATTCAGCAACAGGTACTTCTTTATCTATTATCCTTTTTCTGATAATACGTCCCTGATGATACAGTGATATTATAACACCCATAAATTAGTTTTATTTTCAAGCTTTTTAAAAATTATCATCAAATTAGCGATACTGTCCGGATAAGAAAGAAGGGCTAGGAGGCCCATAATTTTATTATGGGCGAAGACAGTAATGTCCTAGCCCTATTAGAAGATTGGATTAGAAGCTTAAAAATATTTAAGCGAAGCAAAAAACCTTTAAGAGTTAAGGTAGAGGCTTTTCTTAACTGGTTAATATCAAGTTCTTGTAGAAAAACAGCTAAATTCTTAAGCTTAACCAGAATTAAAGTTAGTAAATCTAGCGTTAACGAATGGTGTATTAAGATAAGGAATGCTTTGGAGAAAGTAGAATGGAATAGAGCTAAAGTTCACAAGCTAGTAGCCATAGACGAAACTTGCCTTAAAATCAACGGTGAGAAGCATTGGGTTTATGCTGCACTTGATGTTGAAAATAAGGAGTTAATAGAAATAGTTGCTTTTCCAAATAGAGATATGCTAAACACCTTGATATTCTTGAAGAAAGTGCTAAAGCTATGTAAGGGTAAGAAACCTAAGTTTCTAAGGGATAAGGCTCCTTGGCTAAAGGAAGCTTTAGATTACTTAAAGCTTGAGCAAGAGCACCAAACATTTGGGTTAAGGAATTTAATAGAAAGGTTGTTTGGCTATTTAAAGCATAGAACTAAGCTATTCTTTAATAACATAAACATTAATTTAAGAAAGGCTTTAAACCTACTAGACCAAGGTTTAAAGCTAAGAAGGGGATTAAGCTTATTAAAAAGTTTCTTGAGAGCATTCAAGTTTTACTTCGATTTCCTTAGGTAAAAAAGAAAAGCGATTGATTAGAAAGAATTTAATCGAAGTGGAAGGGTAAAAAAAGTAAAAAAAAAATTCTTTTAGAGAAATTTAGAAGAGAGTTAGGAGACTATTTTTCTTATCCGGACAGTATCTAAATATTAATAGGAAATTTATAAATGTCTATTCACAAACCTCTAACACGTCAGCAATAGATGGGGAAAGATGGGGCTTATGGTAAAAGGAGTGAAAAGGGGGATAGAATATTTTACACTTGCGGGGTATGTGGTCTCGCTTATGAAGAGAAAATATTGGCGGAGAGATAAACTACTGGGTTAGATGATTTCCTATACTTTTCTTTAAACTATAAATTAATACTGATTACTGATACATTTTATGCTCAAGAAGAGTTAGAGATCAAATAGTTCTTTGATGATTATGCTGAAGGGGTAATATCTCAGTTTAATCATTTCTGGTTTATGATCAAATCTGTCGTCTAGAACCGAACGAAGCATAGGAACATAGCTCTTTAAGATCTCGTGATACTTTGCGCAGATGTTAAACTTGAATTTCTTCCTTTTTGTGACGATCTCGATTATGTGAACTGGGAACCTTGCCTTTCCAAAGCTTGTCGTAGTCCAATGTTTCATTCTAATTTTATCAACATCAGAGTACGATATCTCAAAATTTTCTTTATGATCTTTTAGGATCTGTTCCGGCCGTAACTTGCTGAGATATTCACTGATTCTCCTAACATATTCCCAGTTGATTGAAACTGTAGCAAATGAATTGTCCATAAGGGCTACCACGATTATCCTTTTTGATGTGAAGAACAATGCGTAGTAATAAGGCTGCCGTAGGGGCATCCGTTTACAAACTGGGATATATCCTAAGACTTCTTCGTTAGACACACCGTATCCTCTCCTAATTTTGTATTGATCTTGCGAAGGATTTAAAGTTTCATATATATTGTCTAAATTTATGGACGAAGACTTTACCATTAACTTTATGAGGGGGAATTCCTTTATGTCTGAGTGTAAAAACGGATACGGCTAACGATAGACAGAAATTGTTTAAAAATGTTTAAAAAAGAGAAAGAAGAAGCTAAAAGAGGCTGTTTCTAAAATCCCTTTATAATTCTTTTTATCGAATTTCTCACCCCAACTTAAGAAAATTATTTTAGAAAATGTAGGTTACGGTTAAGACGGAGATTGAGAGCAAGAAGATTAAAAATATGGGGGGGAGTTCGAACATTTAATTTATTTAAATAGCTCTGGGTATTTTTCTTTGGCTTTTTCTGTTAGGTAGTATAGTTTAGAGCCTATGGGTCTTCCTATTATTCCTTCCGTTATAAGGAATCTGTAGCCCAGCCGTTTTAGACCCATTTTTTCCGCTACCTGGCGGCTAAGCTCCATTAGCTTAGACCTTCTTACGCAGTTTCTTGGAGATTCTAAGATATACTTTACTATTTTGAGCGCAAGCTCTTCTCTGGCTTCCTTCATCCTTGCTCTACGAACCTTTTTAACAGTAACCTCTGATACGGGAATCCACTCGCCTTTGTAGTAAACCTTGGCTTCTTCTGGTAGTGAGCTTTTACTCATATTCTCACTTCTCGATCAGTAAAAATAGATGAGTCTTATTTAAAGCTTATCGGGATTTTTCACAAAAATTTATGGAACTATCTTTCTCTCATCTGCCTAACAAACTTAACGAGCAAAGCTAAGAACTTGGGGTCATTAAGGATTTCATTCCTGAACACATGAGGGTTGACCTTCTTCTTAACCTTAGCTTTCTCAGCAAGTTCTCTCAGAGTGTTGTTAACAGCGTTGTATCTATGTTACATCCTGTACAGGCTGTAAACGTTAGACCGTTATCTGTTGAAACTTGAAACCTTACACCATCGTTATTCGTCCCCACGTTAACTCTCCATAAGACTACTACATCGTTAATAGAGATCGCGTTTGTCAGTTGAGAGTAATTTGCTCATACATAGTTGGCGCTTCCATCATCGTTGGCGTCGGGTGGAAGAGTAACAGCTGATCCATCATCATAACCCTGAATTTCCAAGGTAACATCACCAGAAGGCGTTGTACCATATCCATAACCATAAGCTACATCCAAGATTGTAACTGGGTCTCCTTTAGCCAACGAAAATCGTAAAAGAAGTCCCCTTTTAACAACAAGGTATAAACTAAGGTAATGTTGAATGACTTATAGATCCTAGCCATCTATTTAATTTTGTATATTTAAGTAGTAATTGATGTTTAGTTAAATTATTTACCGAAACTACATTATAAGCTTTCGTATTAAACTTCTTCTTTCTCATACCATTCTGGATCATATGCTTTCATAGTTATTATCCAGCCTTTTTTCTTATAAAAATTATCTTTTGGTATTATATAATTGTAATTTACGATATAAACCTCACCATCTATGTATACTTCAACCCAGTGATGTGTATCCATTTTATCCGGGTGGATAGGGATTTTGCCTTCAATCAATAAACACTTGTATCCTTTAAGTGAGAGGATGACATAGTTAACTGTGGAAGATTGTATACACGCACCTCGCCTATCGTGGGTGAAGTAATATGATGGATTTGATGGAGGTGGGCTACCTCTTTCCCACCCTTCCCAATCTTTGACAGTCCATAATCCCTTGTAGATAGGTTCTCCAGCAGTAAGTATTTTTCCGAACCTCCTACCTTTTAAGTCTACTTCATTTATTAGGGATCTAGAGGATAAACCAGCTATTTTCATTCGTTCTTGATACCATTTAGGCATTTCCATAAAATACCATTCTATCTCTGTATGCTGAGCATACCATTTTATCAAAGGATCCCTCATCGATATAATAACGGGCTTTGTAAAAAGCAGAGACCACGCGTCGCTTCCGCTTGTTATTATCCCACCATCATTATGAGTCCATCCCCTAGCTTCTACATTAGGTATTTTCTCTATTATTTCTTTATCGTCGCTTGGGTCGTTTGGGTCTGTCTGGTATGTGTATATTTCGTTGAAATCGTCTATTCCGCCACCGTCTGAATCTATCCTGTGAGGATCGGTATGGTATTTGGTGGTCTCGAGGTAGTCGCTCACATAGTCTCCGTCAGAGTCTATCCGTGTAGGCTCTTTAAAAAGCGGGTTTGTTCCGTTCTTTATCTCAAATGAATCTATGAGATAGTCTCCGTCAGAATCCATATTGAGGGGGTTTGTCCCATACTTTTTTATCTCTAGGTAGTCGTTTAACCAATCTCCATCCGTGTCTGGATTAAACGGGTCTGTGCCTAAAGCTTTCTCATCAACGTTCGATAACCCATCGCCATCGATATCTTTAGGGGTTGATTTCGGGTCGTATGGGTCGGAGCCCGCATCTCTCTACCCAGTTTTTGTAGCCGTCGCCGTCCCAGTCGCTGTTTACGAGGTCTCCGACGACATTTCTAGCGTAAGGATTCGTCGCGACTAACCTGAAGTAGGGTAAAAGCCAGAAAACCCAGTATTATCCACTTCCTATACCTTCTAATGAACCCTGAGAATCTATCACAGAACTCTTTAACATCCTCAGAACTCTCTTTTAGAAAGAGGCTTCCCGGTTGGAAGTACGGTAAGCATCCCATCAGCCTCAACTCATCGAAGGCTTGAACGACTGAACTAAAATTCTCACAAAACCTCTTATATAGTTCAGGGTATCTGGGATCCACAGGGTCTCCGATAACCTCTTCACCCGAAGCAAGCTTTCTTTCATCTTTAATTCTTAAAACCAACTCCTTCGTGAATAGGTGCTTATACTTTTCATAGATGGATGATAGATTTGACTCGGCCTTAAGTCCGCTTAAATGGAGATATGTTTCTTGCGCTGACTCGATAAAGAAAATCTCCAAGCTCCGTCTGATATCATCTAAATTATGCATCTCTCATACCATATCTGTGTAACGAATTTAAAATAAATGCTTGATACTCAGCTTTACCTTTATTCAAAGGCTTCTGCTATCGCCAGGGTTCTAGAGGTTATCGGCGTGTAGCATCTATACCTTAATCTCAAATCTTAGCCTTCGTTTGCCCTTAAGCCTCTCCTAAATCTTCCTAACAAGCTCTATCTCCAACTCTCCATACGGCTCTGGGGTAGAGAAAATCCCTCGACTACTTAGTTCTCGGGTTAGCGGGTCAAGCTTTAGGCTCACCCTACCACCAATTTTTTGACAAAGATGTTTTTAGACAGTTTCCTACAATTCCTGACATGTTTTTGACAGGGCCATTCATACTATCTCCTTGTCTAAATCACGTAGATTTCTACGTCTCCTAGGGTTTCTCTTATTTTCTCTTTCACCTTTTCGTTAGGTGTTATGAATATTACTCTGTCGTATCCCAGGTTTTCCTGTAGTTTCTTCTCACCTGCTTAGGGTATTTGGCTGTCGTCTCTATCTCTACAGCTACAACCTCTGTCTCAGACCTAAGTATCAGGTCTGGCTGCTCTACTCTTCCTCCCTGCCTGGGTATTTCAACCCTCCACCCTAGCTCCTCGAACCTTCTAGCGGCTTTCTCAAGAAGCATCCTGTGCAACAGGCTTCCCTCCCTTCCAAGAGGCTTTCCTATGGCTTCTTTACCCTTAGACGTAAGCAAGACTGTGGTTCTAGGTCTGCCTACAAGCCCCCTTCTCTTTGATATTTTAACAAAGCCTCTCCTCTCAAGCTCCTCTAAGGATTGCTTAAGCCTCCTAGGGTTTATACCCAAAGTCTTTGAAAGCTCACCCAAGCCTTTATCCCCGACCTCATCGACAGCCTCCAAGATTTCGATAGCCTTATCGCCTAAACGAGGCGGGGCTTGAATGGGCTTGGGCGGGAGGGAGGAGCCGTATCTAGACCTCATCTCCTCTAGGATTGCTGATAGGTCTACCTTTCTCCTTTCAAGCGGTTTTAGGGTGTAGATTTCGAAAGGCTCTATCGGCTCTTCCCCGAAACCTGCTCTGAGCTTGACGATCGCTGTTCCGTCGGGCATGCTCGTTAAGGCGCTTACGAGTTCCTTCTCTCTTGTTATATCCAAGTTTCTCGCAAGCCTTCTAGCGTCTTCCCCTGAGACCCTGAAGATTATTTTCGAAGCCGTGTTTCCTAGGATTTCTCCTAATGCGTCGGACGGTATCTGCTTTGTGTGTTGATGTGAAAGTATGAGGCTTATCCCGAACTTTCTCCCTTCGGCTATCATTATGCTTAAGGTTTCTAGGTATGCGAAGTTCTGGAACTCGTCTATCACCAGGAATATTCTGCTCCTCTCCTCCCTCCTCCTTGAGTTAGCTATGTGCTCTACAGTTTCCTGGAGTCTTTGAAACCTTCTCGGCTTTAAACATCACCTGGAGAATCGAGGTAGCTTTCATCGACTCTATCAGATGGGGAAGCGGGTCATGCTCGAACTCGCTGATACTCTTAGATTTTAATTTAAGGTAATTATCTAGGAAAACGTAAGCTCCGCAGACGAAGCCGTTTAATGGAATAATAGGAGGCTCTATTTCCCTGAAGATGGTGTTTCGGTATATTGCGTTAAATTGGTTTTCAAGCTCCCTGAGAAGCCTCCTGTTATTTCAGCTCCCTGAGATGTCGTGTTATGGGATGATCTTGAGTCTTCAGTTCATCCAAGCCTTATTGAGGAGGGAGTAGAAGCCCAAAAGTTTTTTCGAAACCGTTTTAAAGGTGGTTCTCGAAAAATTTGTGAGGGATCTGTTTTGAACGTTACCATGAGTGAGAGGCAGCTTAAGATGATCCTCGACAAGCTGGATATGATTAGGCTTGAGCTTCTGAGGCTTAGGGCTTTACTCCTCCCAGAGGAGGAGCTGAGTGAAGATGAGAGGAGAAGGCTGGAGGAGGCTAGGCTGGAGATGAAAAGAGGTCTATCGGTCAGCCTCGACGATCTGATCGAGGAGCTGGGTTGACCCTCCCTTGTTCAAGGTTCTGCTATCCAGAAGAGCACGAAGCTCCCTCAGAAGGATGCCTGAACACTACAGAAGAAGGGTTCTTGGGCTTCTTCTAACCCTCAGGGAGAACCCGGTTCCGGCCGAATACTACGATGTTAGGAAGCTCAGAGGCTACACCGACATCTACAGGGTGAGGATAGGAGATATCCGCGTAATCTATGAGATCCTCTGGGAAGAGAGGGAGGTCGATGTGCTACTCGTGGAGTGGAGGAGAAGGGCGTATAGGTAGCTAGCCGATACGGAAGCGATTTTTCGACGCCAGTCATCTCATGTATTCACTTAATTTTTTAATCGTATACCGCCCGGTCCAGTCCATTTCTTGAAAAAAGACAATTTCCCGACTTTTCTTTCTCCTCGAAGGTATTAACGCCATGCTCCAGAAAAGTTGAAAAAGATTAGAGGTGATTCTTGTATAGTTATTTATATAACAATCAAAAATCTTTTATAGAGTAGTTATATATTTTTATGGATATGAGCGTGCTTATTAAATTCGTGCTCTCAAGGTTTGGCGGTTCTGTAATTACTAGAAAAGAGATGGAAGGTGTTTGCAAGAGATTTAAAGCCGATCTGAGGAACACGATAAATTACATGATAACCTATGGATACTTAGTTAGAATTCTTAGAGGCTTATACTACGTTAAAACCTATGAGGAGTTTAAGCTTGGGAAAGCAATCGATGTTTATAAGTTGATTTCTCTTGGAATGAATAAGCTTGAAGTTTATTGGTATTTTGGATTATATACAGCTTTACTATTAAACGGCTTAACCCATGAATTCTTCGGTACAATATTCGTCTTAAACGATAAGATATTCAGGCCAAAGGAGATAGTCGTTGCAGGTGAAAAAGTTAAGTTTATCAAACTTAAAGATAAGCTATTTGGGTTTGGGGTAGTTAGCAAGGATTCTTTAAGATTTTCTGACCCTGAGAAAACGATCCTAGATTTTATCTACATATTCAGGTATAGAGGAGTTGCTGAGGAGAGAATCATCTCTATGGTGGAAGACTATGCTAAGGCTTTAAGGAAGAGTAGGATTAAAGCTTACTTGAAATTTTATCCTAAGAGCGTTTCGAAGGTCGTTAAAAATGCAAAGGTTATCTGAGTTTGTTTCATTTGTTTCTAGGAAGTCTGGAGTTAGAAATGTTAGTCTAATAGAGAACGATGTGATCCTCCATAAAGTTCTAAGCGAGATTCGCTCTTCGGAACTCGGTGAACACTACCTTTTCAAGGGAGGGAGT
>Ga0190363_1002008_pt1 | contig 11853 bp, 9 predicted proteins | sample 48721867_MG_FD_161272 | JGI IMG/M metagenome (GOLD analysis project Ga0190363, IMG submission 161272) | Hydrothermal vent microbial mat bacterial communities from Southern Trench, Guaymas Basin, Mexico - 4872-18-6-7_MG | ecosystem: Environmental > Aquatic > Marine > Hydrothermal vents > Microbial...
GATTGTCGACTCCTTTTTTTCTTCATTAAAACTTTCAATTTCCGATATGCCCCAACCCTTAGCAGCTCTTTCAGCTAAGATCACTTTTAAAGCCGTAATCTTGTCCAGACAATATTTCTCATTTATTTTTTTAATACGTCTTTTGCCAGCTGCCCTACCCATCTCATAAAGAATGAAGTAAGCTCCAGAACCGAATTTTTCATATAGTCTATTGAATGATTCAGCGAAGGTATCGATTCTCATAACTATGCTTCTCTCACCCATAACCATCATGGGAAAGTGAAGATTGTCAACAATAAGCCCGTCAATTATAGGTCTTGAAAACTTAACCTCTATAGTAGATTCTAAACCCTCAATTTCCTTAACTAGATTCTCTATCTTCGTATTTGATTCTTTTAGATCTATGAATAAGCCCCAAACTGCTTCCTCTCGGCCTGGACATACTGTATGAAAACCATGCAGAATATTAACGTGCTTAGAACAAAGGATATTTGCTATTTCTGCAACGCTGCCGGGAGCATTCTTTAGTTTAATAGCTAATTGAAATAATTCGCCATCTTCTGAATAGGCGCTACAAAAGATATCCTTCCGATAGTTTTTACATATCATTTATGTCAGCGCCCTCCCAAATAAAGCAATATAGACGTTGTTAACGGGCCTTACCTGCATAAGACACGATCTTTTATTATTGAAATCTCCAGTATTAATTTGTTATAAATCATAAATCTATATTATTTGAACTTCGATATCGTTATTGTGGGATATTCTCTTTTTTAAGATGCGAATTTCATGATTTATCTCAGCCTCAGCTTAGACAAGTATTAAAGGTTGATTAGCTGCTGGAAAGGATTTAGCAGATCCTCGGAACAGGATCGCCTATCGGTCTTGCAATTATCCTCTTTCCCCCAACAACAGTCTCCATCGCTACCCCGCTGAATTTCCGCGTCGCCTCTCCGATTATCTCAGCATCTTGCCCTTCCTCTGTAGATCTCAGAATCTCAAGGAGATCCTCAGCTTTCTCCTTAACTACTCCTATAACGATTTTTCCCTCGTTACCTACCTCAAGAGGGTCTAGTCCAAGCATCTCGCAGGCGGCTTGCACATCCTCCCGTATGGGAATCCTATCTTCATGTATAAGTATTCCAACATTTGATTTCTCACTGAATTCGTTCAAAGCGTCAGCCAACCCTCCTCTTGTAGGATCCTTCATAGCAACGATTCCGCCGGCCTCTCTAAGTAAACGCTGGATCAGACGGTTCAAGGGTTTAACATCAGATTTGATCTCACTTCCAAACTCCAACCCCTCCTGAGCTGAAAGAACTGCTAATCCGTGGTCACCTATAGTTCCTGAAAGAATGATCTTATCTCCAGCTGAAAGATTTGAGTCGAGCATCCATCTTGAACTAAAGTTTTTTCTATAACGTTTAACGATTCGAAGATTCTTCTCTAAAGCATCTGTTCTTCTTCCTATTCCTGAGACATTGATGACGCATCCACCTAAACTTCCCTTCTCGACAACCTTGGTATCGCCAGTTACGATTCCGACACCGGCTTCTCTGCAAGTTTCCTGCATGCTTTGTAGTATACGTTCAAGGTTGCTAAGGGAGAATCCTTCCTCAAGTATGAGGCCGCAGGATAGGGCAATTGGCTTCGCTCCTAAAACAGCGATGTCATTTACTGTTCCGGAGACTGCTAGGCGGCCAATATCGCCTCCTGGAAAGAAGATGGGTTTAACTGCATGTGAGTCGCTTTTCAGTACGATGTCTCCGATCGCGGCGGCGTCATCTAAGGCTTCGAGAGAGACGTCAGAGATGCTTAAACTGCCGAATCCGCCTAGATATTTCACGATGTAGTTTCTGATTAGGTCATGCATTACTGTTCCGCCTGCTCCATGAAGCATAGTGATTCGCTCATCGCTTCTTGGCAATAGCTTCCCCCTCTTTCCGTTTATGTATATGCTCTTTCTGCATCAGCGCCTTAAAAGTCATGGTGCCCCATAAAACTTTTGTATCTTTGTATCTGAAAAAAGATGGGAGGTCACTCTTGTCTATTTCGGAGAAGCTTACAGATTATGATCAGACAATAGACTTGCTTAGAAGATTAAATAAAGAGGAGCTCATAGAGTTGGCTGAGAGAAATGGCATAAAGCTCGAATGGGAAGACATCTCTGGAAAAGTCCATCAGGCTAGAACTAAATCGCAGATAATAGATCTTCTTCTTGAATCCGAATTTAGAGAGTCAGATCTCGTCGAGCTCTTGGGCATCTCACGTTTAACAAAAGAGGAGCTCTTAAACTGCATGAATATTAGTCAGTTAAAGCAGCTCGCGAAGGAGACTGGAATCGAGCTTGTGAAGTCATCCATCTTTGGAACAAAGAAGGCGGTGAAAAAGAAGGATATAATAAACGTCCTCAAGATTCTTTCAACCTCAAAGATCAGAGAATTCGCGGAAAAAATTTCTTTAATAAAGCCGTCCGCACGGATGAAGCTGAAGGCGAAGAGGCGAAAGCCGAGGTCAAAGAAGGCTAAAGCACGTATCCAATCGAAGAGACAAAAAGGAAAAGTTGCCAAGCCTGCTATCTTCAAAAAGAAGATATTAAAGCCTACGAAACCATCAGAAGTAAAGTTTCCATTAGTGAAGAAGGAGATATCAGTTTCACCCCGCTTACCAACCGGCAGAGCAGCACTTAAAAGAGGAGGTATAATCGAGGAAATAATTAATGAAAAAGTTACTGAGAGACGTATTGTGAGAAGAATGGTTCTTCTAGAAGTATCTGAAAAGGAGATAGCTGAGACTCTCGAGAGATTCTCTCCGAAGGCTGCGAAAAGAGAAAGGGGGTATAAAGAGCAACTCTCAGAACTATTCAAGGAGAAAGGGCTATTGCCAGATGAAAAGACAAAGAAGCGTGAAGGATTCGACTTTGTGTTCGGCAAGAACCGTATAGCTGTTAAATTGAAAGCTATAGGCAGCCAGAAAGCAGTGAAGGAGCTTGTAGATAAAATATCCAAGCATCTTGATCAATATGATAAGATCTTTGCTGTTGTGATTGATGAGACGAGGAATCCAGAGAAGACGAGAAAGAAGATTGAGGAGATAGAGAAGCTGAAGCCTGGAAAGATAAGCGTAATACTGAAGAAGACGAGAAAGAAGAGGTCCTGAACTTAAGTCATTAGCCTTAAGAATTATTAAAGGATACGTCTCTTTCTCTTTAGGTTTAAGCCATGCACGAATGGGCTTTGGCGGAAGCAGTAATCAAAACAGTGTCTCAGATTGCTGAGAAGAAGGGGTTAGCCGACATTAGGGAAGTAAATATAAAGATCGGTGAGCTTCAGCAAGTAGATGTTGAGATCTTTAAATTTGCTCTCTCTCAGCTGAGAACCAGCAAGTTACAAAGGGCTAAATTCAATATTAAAAGGGATGAGACAAAGCTTCGGTGTCGAGTATGCAGTTATAAGTGGAGCTTCTCCGCGGCTAAGCTTGATGAAGAAGCCAGAGAGGCGGTTCATTTCGTTCCCGAGATCGCTCATGCCTTCATGAAGTGCCCGAGATGTGGAAGCCGTGACTTTGAGGTTGTCTCGGGACGAGGAGTCTGGATTGAAAGCATTAAAGGGGTGAAAAAGCATGGTTGACCCTCGCGTATCACTGATATCCGAGCGGCTTAGAAGCATCCGCAGAATTATAGCTATCTCAAGCGGAAAGGGAGGAGTAGGTAAAAGTCTAGTTGCATCCGTCCTAGCCTTAACGCTTGCTAGAAGAGGACTCAAAGTAGGGCTCTTCGATATAGATTTCACCAGTCCAGCCTCGCATATAATATTAGGAGTAAGCGACGTTAAACCTGAAGAGAAGAATGGAATAGTTCCTCCGATGGTTCATGGCTTCAAATATATGTCTATCATCTATTATACTCGCGATCAAGCTTCTCCTCTAAGAGGAGAAGACTTCTCAAATGCCCTAATTGAGCTTTTAGCAGTGACGATATGGGGAGAATTAGATTTTCTAGTGATTGATATGCCTCCGGGTATAAGCGATGCGGTTTTGGATATCCTCCGATTAGTTAGGAAAGCCGAGTTTCTCGTTGTCACTTCCTCCTCTCGACTGGCATTTGAGACTGTTAGAAAGTTCATCGATCTTCTCTTCGAGCTGAATGTGACGGTTCTCGGAGTTATAGAGAACATGAAGATGACGGATTCAAGTTTTGTTCAGCGGAAAGTTGAAGAAAGAAACGTGAAGTTCTGGGGAGAAGTTCCATTTGACAGAAAGCTGGAGGAATCCATCGGCGACGTTGAGAAACTTCTGAAAACAGAATTTGGAAGAACCCTTGAAAGGCTTATTCTTAAAAACTTGAATCTTTAGCTAACGCTCATTCTTAACCACATAAGTCCCGAAAAAGGAGCCTAGAATGATCCAGTTTTCCTTATTAAATATATAGTCTTAACCTGCAACTTCCAATTTCCAAAGAAGAATAATTCACTGCTTATAAGAAAATTATGCTAGGCATGAATGAATCTTCAAAAAAATAAAGGGGAATTTGAGTTTATGGCGGTAAATAAAGCAGATGTACTCTGTTACCAGCTGGATCTGGATTCTTGAGGAACACTGCCTTGTATCCTTTGCCGATCTTCGGTTCTTCTAGCTCTATTCCCATCTTCTTCAGATGCTCGCATGCTGCTTCAAAGTTTGAAACCCGAATTGCGATGTGACACTTTGTAGAGTCGGTTGTCTTCATAATCTCTATTCTGCCGGGACCTTTACCGAAGGCAACGAAGGATGATCTGCCTTCCCTCTTCTCAAACCCGAAAATCTTCGCATACCATTCCGCGGTCTCAGCCGCATGTCCCTCTTCAGGATAAATCCCCACGTGTTCCACTCCTAGAAAGAGCGGTGTTCCCCTAGCTTCCTGCACCCACCATAGACACTTCTCAATCAGCTTTGTTATCGCCTCAAAGTCGCCGGCCTCAACAAGATCCTTCCGAATCAGCCTTGACCCCATTCCCACGGCGACTGCCCCTGCCTTGATCCATGAAGATATGCTTTCCTTTGTGGCGTCAACTCCGCCCGTCGGCATAAGCTTAGCCCATGGGCATGGACCTAGTATGCTCTTGATGAATGCGGGCTTAAGCCTATTGCCTGGGAAGACCTTAACTATGTCGCATCCCATCTCCTCCGCAGCTGAGATCTCCGATACTGTTCCGCATCCCGGACTGTAAGGCACCTTTCGTCGATTACAGATCTTAGCGATCTCTGGATTGAAGACGGGGCTGACAACGAAGTTTGCTCCGCAGTTTATGTACATCGCTGCGGTCATCGGGTCGATTACAGAGCCCACGCCAAGGATAACATCATCAAATTCTTTGTTACACCATTTCGCCAGTTCTGAGAAGACTTGATAGGCGAAGTCGCCTCTGTTGGTGAATTCTATAACTTTTGCTCCTCCATCTGCACATGCCTGCACGATCTTCTTCGCTACTTCCAAGTCGCCATTATAGAAAAGCGGCACCAGTCCAAGCTCGAATATTTTTCCAATAACTTCATGTTTCATAAATTTTGCCATAATCATACCCCCTTTTCTTTCTTCATTTACCTTGAAACTCTGCCTGAAACTATTCCAGCGGCTACTTTTTCAACTTCTTCAACCGAAAGGATGTTTGCATCTCCAATTATTGTGTGTTTGAGACAGCCAGATGCAACCGCGAAGTTCAAGACTCTCTGTAGATCATCGCCGAACTTTAGAAGCCCATATATTAGCCCGGCTGCGAAGGCATCTCCGCCTCCAACTCTATCTACGATATGAGTTATGTCATATGTCGGGGCTGTATAGAAGTTTTTGCCGTCATAAAGCACTCCGGACCAGGTATTGTGGCTTGCACTTATGCTTCCCCTAAGCGTGATGGCTACTTTCTTCAAGTTCGGAAATCTCTCCATGAGCTTCTTTGCGACGTAAAGATACTTTTCAGCCTCTACTTTTCCTTTCAGAACGTCTACTCCCGGCGCTTTGATCCCGAAGACTTTCTCAGCATCCTCCTCATTCCCGATAGCTATATCCGCATACTTCACAAGCTCGCCCATAACTTCGCCAGCAGACTTGCCCCACTTCCATAGCTTGCTACGGTAATTGAGATCGCAGGAAACTGTTAAACCCATATCCTTGGCTTTCTTAACTGCCTCTAAGCAAGTCTCAGCCGCTCCTTCGCTTATCGCTGGTGTTATCCCGGTCCAGTGGAACCAGCAAGCATCTGAAAAGACTTTTTCCCAATCGATCATGCCGGGCTTAATAGTAGCTAAAGACGAGTTAGCACGGTCATAGATAACCTTGCTTCCTCTCTGAACCGCCCCTTTTTCGAGGAAATATATTCCCAGCCGCTCTCCTCCCCGAATGATCTTGTCTACTCCAACTCCGAATTGACGGAGATAATTCAGGCAGGCATCGCCAATCTCATGTGGAGGCAGCCGCGTCACAAAGTCGACGGGAATTCCGAAGTTAGCTAGGGCAATGGCGACGTTTGCTTCTCCCCCGCCATATATCGCTTCGAAGGATCTAGCTTGAACAAACCTTAGAAATCCCGGAGGCGAAAGCCTAAGCATTATCTCTCCAAACGTCACTACTTTTTTATCCAAGCCGCTCACCTGTATTGAATGCTCTTTACTCTCCTATTAAAGTTTGTTCATTACTTTATGCGTTCCCAGATTGGCGGTATTCTTTTCCGTCCTTCAGGGCCCAGGATCACGGGTTCCACGCCGCTCATCTCGCAGAGATAGGTAAGTGCTCTAACGTGATTCCCTGCTACGCCAAGTATATGATTACATGGAAATATCTTCAGAAACTCGTCGAAGTCGCAATGCAGCTTTACATGAACGTGAGGCCATGTTGGGTTTGTCTCAGCGTTTATGGCTTTCCTCTCCTCTGGCGGCAACTCAACAGCTTCTCCAAGAACAATCACCATGTATAGCTTATCATCCCAAAGTCCAAGCCGGGCGAAAGTGATCTCGCCTGGAGCAGCGTCAAACTCGACTGAGGCTCCTCCAGCCTTGAAGTAGTATTCCAATGCGGGATGGAAAGTGATCTTCTTAAAGTTCTCTTCGGGATTCATGCTTCTTGAGGCATACCAGCTAGCGTGATTTCCAGAGTTGCAGAAGTCCCATAGATCCTTATCCGGGTGATAGAGCCTAACATCCATGAAGAGAACAGGCAGACCGCCGCTTATATATTTAAGTAGCTGCATGGTCACTGCCGCGAGAGAATCTGCCTCTGTTGCGCAGACGGTCGGCTCCTTAGGTCCATTCCAGTCGTATGGGTCATTCATCAGCATCTCAGCTACATCGCCTAGACATACATATTCCGTTAATTCGCGTTGCCCCTTCAACCCGCAGAAATCGAAACCTTTCTCCTCATTCACCTTTCTCATCGCTAAATACAGCCTTATCTGGGTCTTCAATGTTTCAGGAGTCAGCATTTTCCCGTCATATCTGATTCTTGAGCCTAGAAGACGCTGGAACCATTGGAATCCTTTCTCAACCTCATCTTCGCTTACCTCCTCCATCTTCTTAACGAGCCATAGCTGATCTACCTGTCGAGCTGTAACGCCGAAGGTCTTGATTATTGGAACGAGATGGAAGTAGCCGGTCTCCATTCCCATCGAGTGGCCGCCATACATGCCATAAACTTCATTTCTGATTGTTGTATAGGCCTGTGCAGCTCTAATCCAGTCGAAGACTTTCTTTTGTATCTCTGGGTCATCCATATCGCCAACTATCCTATGGGTCCTCACGCCTACCTGACGTAGAGCGCCATCAGTAGCGAGCAGCCCTACATTTCCAGGGAATTTTCCACTGTTGTTTGAGAGGCATAGAATAGGCTTGTCTTTTCCAACAGTATTGATGAATGGCCAGACAAAGAATGGGAAATTCCAGACATAGTAGCAGATAATTATCTGTTTGCAATTCGCCCTGACGAGCTCCTCACCGACTTCTTGAGCTACACGCACGGAAGTGATGATCTTTGAGCCAGTCACAACTTCTGGTGCAGAGCCATCAACGTTTCTGATGTTCTTCTGTATAAGATCCGCCCATCGATGCACAACTTCCATGCATTCATCGTTATTTGCACGCCAGACATGCTCTCTCTCATCGTTAAACATTACTATTCCGATGGGAGTTGTCCTCATAGAATCTCCTCCTACAATCCAGTTTGGATATTTGTTTTTCGAATTTTTAAGAATTAGGAGATAATGAATTATCGAGTTTTGTCGATTGCATCCGTCATTTTTGCTTCTAGCCTATTCTTAATTTCTTGGCTTCCAGTCATGATAGAATTTGAGTTCTTGGAATGTAGTAGTAATAACCTCCAAGAATCTTCTCTCAGTGGCTTTCTACACTCGCCAAATTATAATCTAACGCAAGACGTGCCTAACGATTCCGAACGCTGATCTTCATCGAGTGTTCAAAGAATGATCCCTTAAACATCGGTTCAACCATATCTAAATAGGTGGAGGGATCAGTCTCTTCTACAACGCCATTTTCAACGTCAAGCACATAAACCGCATGTATTCTCGCGTTTCTTATCTCTTCAAGACTTACTGGAGGATTGCTATAGTACAGATCACATAAAGCCTTGATACTCTCTATTTCATCCTCTTTTCTGGCTCTAGGCGGCTCGAGGAGTGCAGGTGGGATGGGCATCGCGTAATGCGGCGGGACAGCAAGCCCGAACTTCTCAGCATAGCCGCTGTAACGGGTTATTTTGCTCGCAATTCTTGCCTTTATATAAGTCATGGGATTTAATGCATGTTCGGGTGGAACAAATCCTGTTTCAACCTCTACTATTAAAGCGCCAAAACCTTTTTGAGCGTATATGTCGCATGAAAGTCCGTCAAGAACTCTTTCTAGCTCAACATAATAACCAGCCGAGACTAAATATTTAGCGCAGACAAGCTCCATAACTGAGTGATTTATCTTAACAAGATTTTTCTTGTGTAAATCTATGAGGGATTTTCCTAGTCTTCTTATCTCTTTAGAGATGTAATCTTCCTCATCCATGCACAGCTTATTTACCAGCCATGTTATGTCTCTTTCGAATTTACTCAAAGGCCTGATCCTTCCATACTCTATACAGAATATTAGATAATTAAATTTAAGATTTTGTGTTTACTGAAAATTTATGGAAAATAAGCCAGCCTAATCGATTCTAAACCATAATGTCGGCATGCATGATTAATATCTGAAGAACTTTTAACGTTTTATACGTGAAAGAAAAATTAGCTGAAAATCAAGAAAATAAACATGGAGAACAGACATATTTAGCAGAACGGCTCTTTTCGAAGCGGAAATAAAGATTCGAGTTAAACTCTTCATTCTTCAAAATCCAGAGTACAAAATAGTTTAATTACCTGTGCAAAATCCTTATATAACTCTAAAGAAAGAATAATAAATCCCAAGCCGGGAAGCAAGCCTTACGTGCTACATTGAAGCAATGAGCATGTCATCCGATACCAGTTGAAGGGTGGCATGCGTTAAAGACATTGCTTCAATGGACTGGTAGCACGTAGGCGCATGCGTTCAGACACGCGCAGCTATACGAAACAGCTGAAGTATAGTGTGTGGTGTCTGAACGGGCTGGACATGCGCCGTAAAGGCTTAGACCCGGCTTGGATTTCTCATAAATTTTAAAATTTATGAGAATATTTCATCTCAGGATCTATATTTGATGGATGCTGCTTAGTTTTCTATTCTTTTTAGTTGGCTGTGATACATCTCAACTATTTCTTTTACTGTTGTTGCGTCTTCTGCGGATTTGTCAAGACGGTATCTTCCTGTGAATCGGGGGAATCTGATGGCTAATCCGCTTTTTTCTCTTATTACTCCCGCGGCGCATGTATGAACCGGGCTGAGAGTGATCTCGGCGCCTATCACTTCTATGACTACTTTTGGTTCAAACCAGACGTCTGCATCCATCTTCGATTTAACCCTAGCATGCTTATGTTGGATTCTGTGAGGCTCCAGCATCTTCGGAATCTTTTCAAGATCCTCATCGGTAAATCCGGATCCGCATTTACATACAGTCTCGTAGACGTCTTCTTCCGGATTGTAGGCTGCTAGAAGCAATGCACCGTAGGTTCCTGCTCTTTTCCCTCTTCCGTGAAAGGCGCCGACAACGACTAAGTCGACAGTGTCCGTCATCTCGCTCTTATAGTCTCGTTTATATTTTATCCATAACCAGCCTCGTGATCCTGCTTGATATATAGAGTCATCACTTATAGACTTGCAAACAAGTCCTTCACAACCCTTTTCAATTGCCTCTTGGAAAAATGCTTCCAATTCCTGCGGATCGTCAGTTAGTAAGTATTTAGCTATTTGAACTCGATCGCTGGCGCCAACGATCTCCTTTAATATTTCATGACGGACAGGATATGGTTCGAGAGTTAGATCTCTGCCATCTACGTATAAAACGTCAAACACGAAAAGGGAGACCGGATATTCTTCTATCGCCTTTTGAATATCATATTTTCTTCTTCTATGCATGAGCTCCTGAAAGGGCCTCATCTCTCCAGTTTCAAGATCGACAGAAACGCACTCTGCCTCTATAATCGCAGTTTCGGGCTTAATATGCTCTCTGATAAGTTTGACAGCGTCTGGAAATTGAGTAGTTATATTCTCGAGTCTACGAGAGAATAGAAGAACCTCTTTACCATTCTTGTGAGCTTGGATTCGTTCTCCATCATACTTATACTCAGCTATGCATTTTCCACCAAGCTTTTCAAGAATCTTCTCGGGAGAACTTAATCGCTCAGCCAGCATGGGTCTCACAGGCTTGCCAACCGAGACCTTAAGATTCTTGAGGCCTTCAACCCCCCTCTCCGCAACTATCTTTGCAACCTGGCCTAGATCTGAAGATACATTGTATGCTCTTTCCAAGATTGGCCTTGCCTCTTTGCCTCCTCCAAACGCTATTGCCAACGCGTCGAGAACGGTCATGTCCGCTATTCCAAGACGAAGCTTGCCTGTGAGAGTCCTAATCACATACTTTGCCTCTTTAGGCTCAGCATCTGATAGGATTCCTGATAGAAGAGCTATCTTCTGATCTACAGAGCCGGATCCTGAGGCTCTAGCTATCTTATCAAGAGTTTGATAGACTCTTTCAACGGTTAGAGGCTGTTGGAAGAATGTGGCTTGAAGCTTTTTCTCCAAAAATTTTTGAGCTGTCTCGCCTAAATCTCCCGTCCTTCTGAGATCCTCCTCTATCTCCTTAGTACTTCTTCCAGCAGCTCTTGCTACGGCCTTTATTGCTAGTTTCTCTGCCATGCCAATCTCGATTCCCATAAAGTCGGGATATAACTTTCCTTGTGTTAAGTAGACGACTTTGTCGATGAGATTCTTGGGAGTTTTCTTAAACAGTTCAACAAGATAGTCCGTCATCTCAAGCCTCTTTGTCGTTTCCTCGATCTGCTCGTAGACATTAGCAACTAACAAGTATCTCAATGATAATCTCCCAAAAGTAGAATAATGAATTAAAAGATATAAGTTAAACGCGATACTTCTGAAGAAGTGGGAGAAGATTAGGTCTTAACTTTCACTCCGCATCTAGGGCAATAAATAGCATCTGGAGGCAGTTTCTGTCCGCATTTAAAACAGTATTTAGGATAATATTTGGAAACATTCTGGATTTCTGGTTCAGATGATCGTGGTAGAGGAAAGTTTGGCGGGTATGGCTTCCGCATAACTACAAACCATTCTTCCGCGCTTAGCGAGTAATATAGATAAGTAAGAGCAATCGGCTGCAGCGGCCTCGCTACAGCTATTGCTACACCTATAATGACAAATCTAATATAGCCTTCCATCATCATGATATGGCTACTTACA
>Ga0190363_1002009_pt1 | contig 11851 bp, 15 predicted proteins | sample 48721867_MG_FD_161272 | JGI IMG/M metagenome (GOLD analysis project Ga0190363, IMG submission 161272) | Hydrothermal vent microbial mat bacterial communities from Southern Trench, Guaymas Basin, Mexico - 4872-18-6-7_MG | ecosystem: Environmental > Aquatic > Marine > Hydrothermal vents >...
ACCATTAAAATCAGGGATGAGCAAGTCTCTCGAGTTATATACCGCAAGGAAAATGCCGGTAGTCGGGAAGAAGTTTGTTATGGAGTGGGGACTATAAATGAGGGAATATGAGGCTGCCAGACTAGTATCAGGTATCAGGTGAAAAAGTATGATTGATCTGCTTGGTTATAAGGTATACGGCGATGTAACCGTTCATGATGTCCTTTTTGTAGTTGTAGTAATGGCATTAGCAACGATCCTTGCAAGAATCGTCACCACAAACATCCGGAGAATTCTTATCGACAAAATGAAAAGGGATCAACTCGAGCTCATGCTCAAAATGATCTACTTCGGCATAATTACAGTAGCATTTGTAAGTGTCACTCCTGCCTTAGGATTAAATCTATCCGGTTTGCTCGTTGCCGGAGGTATAGCCGGTATCGTCATAGGTTTTGCGAGCCAGAGTGTCGTTTCGAATCTTATATCCGGAATTTTCCTTATCTCAGAAAAACCCATAAAGATAGGGGATCAGATAAGTGTTGGTGATGTAGCAGGCTTTGTTGAGGATATCAACATTATATCTACGATCGTCCGAACCTACGATGGCCTCTACGTAAGAATTCCAAATGAAAAAGTTTTCACATCCAATATCACCAATTACGTTGCAAACGTGGCTAGGAGATTTGAATATGTTGTTGGAATTCGTTACAGCGATGACGCTGAAAAAGCCGTTGAAATAATAAAGAGACTGGTAGAAGAACATCCTTTCGCTCTGAAAATCCCTGAACCCCAGGTTTTTGTTGATGAACTAGGCGACAACTCAGTCAACATAAAAGTCAGGATTTGGGCCCCTTCAACTGAATGGTACACCGTTAAGATGGATCTCCTCTGGAAGATAAAGAAGGAGCTTGAGGCCAATGGAATAGAGATTCCGTTCCCGCAGAGGACTGTGTGGTTTGCTAATGAACCAAAAATAGCAAACAACCAAAAATAGCAAACAACCAAAAATAGCAAAAATATGACGATCCATGTTCTGAAAAGGGACGGGAGAAGAGAGGAATTTAAAAGGGAGAAGATAGTAAGAACCTGCAGAAGGGTTGGAGCAAGTGAAAGAATAGCGAGAAAGGTTGCAAAAGAGGTTGAAGATAGAATATACGATGGCATTACAACTGATGAGGTTCTTACCCTCGTCGTAGATTTGCTGGACAAGTATGAGTATTCTAAGGGTGTCAAATACAATCTCAAAAAATCCTTGCTGAGATTGGGCCCTTCTGGCTTCGGATTTGAGAAGTTTGTTGCAAGACTCCTCGAAGAATATGGTTACTCAACAAAAACCAATGTTTATACCGATGGTAGGTGCGTAAGACATGAAATTGATGTAATCGCTGAGAAGGAGAAAAGATACATGATAGAGTGTAAATTCCACAATCTACCGATCTACACGGGCTTGAAAGAGGTTATGTATACCTATGCAAGATTTCTCGATCTGCTTGAATCAGAAAACTCAGCCGAGTTTAATTCGGTGTGGGTTTTCACGAATACGAAGTTTTCTGAAGATGCAAAGAGATACGCGAAATGTAAAGGAATGAAACTTACTGGCTGGAACTATCCGGAAAAGGAAGGTATTGAAACCCTACTTGAAAGGAAGAACCTCTATCCAATCTCCATTTTAAAGATCGAGAAACATTTGCTTGATAGATTTGTAGAAGCTGGTTATGTATTCTGCAGAGATCTTGTTGAAACAGAACCTAAGGAGATCAAGGCAAAGACCGGGTTAAGTTTAAGAGAGGTTAGAAAAGTCCGGGAAGAGGCTAAATTGGTGCTGAACGGTTAGAAGATTTAGAATTGTAGAATTGTGGAATGGGTTAAGTGGTTGATTGGTTGATTGTTGAGCTTTTGAGCTCTTAATCTTTTAATCTTCTTAATAAATTGAAGTCTAAACTGGTTTGAGGTATCGATTTCTAAAAATAACCAAACAACCAGCTAGATAACCTAACTAACCAATCAGCCTAGAAAGGTAGCAAATGAGACTGAGTGAAGGCGTAAAAGATGAAATCAATTCCGAAGACTGCCACAAGGATTGCTAGGGCAAACAGCAAAATCTTGTAAAACCTGAGGCTGAAACCGCTTAGAGATGTTATACGTGCCAGAGATGTTAACCATGCAAAATCAAGCCAAACGTGGGCTGCATAGAGCACTCCGATGCCTGCAAGACCCCAGTAGCCTACAGCCTCCATTATCAGCGGCGACCCAATGCCAGCCCACCATGCTATGAAGAAGGGGTTTAAGGCTGATAGACTGATTCCTACTAGAAGTGGAGAGGCTGAAGAGCCCGAAGCTGAGAGGGAATTCACCCTTATAGCATCCTTTGCCGTCAGGTAGGAGAAAAATAAGAGAAAAGCACCTCCTATAAAACTCAGAACCGTTGAGACCTCCCTGGTTAGAATGGCAACACCCAAGCCAATAATTATGACGAGAGGTAGCTCGACCGCCATGTGTCCTAAGCTAACCATAAATCCACCTTTCCACCCCTTCTTAACTCCTACAGCAGCGGTGGCTGCTGTTAGAGGACCTGGGGCGAGGGCACCTGAACTGCTTATCACGGCAACCTTGATCAGGAATGCTAGGCTCAAGTCCTACACCTCCGTAGAGGTTACCCTACTGGTATAAAATAGTTGAGGTTTGGTATCAGAGATCTGTAAATTTATCCTTTTATTCCTTTATTTCGGTCAATTTAAACGAATTGCCACACCACTCTATTTGAAACCATCTCTCCAGAATATGATACCATATATCCAAATGGAGATCGCTATCCCTCCAATAAGTTCGGGAATTGCAACTCCTTTGAATGTCTTCATCGCCAGTATAGCCAAAATCCAACCCGCAGAAAAGAGTATGATTGTGAAAATCCCAAATTCCTTCTTTTCTCTCAAATCATCGATTCCCTTCAATAGCATTCCAAAACTTGAAAGAAGGAAGAAACCGAGGCTAACGGGAAAGTGTGGCGGAGTACCCTCCGGGAAAACGCCGATTAAGAAGAGTGAGAAAATACCGGCGGCGAAAATAAAGCTTCCAATTTTGCCAAGTACCCTTTCTTGAGATTTTACCAGTTTATAAGCAAAAACAAGGCCAAACAGACCGGATAAAATCAGACCGTAGTTCAAAATGTAGTTACCTTCCAACCCTGCCCTTCCAAGATCGCTTATCGCATTATTCTGGAAAGAAAACCGGGGATGAGTTGATATTGCTAGAAAAATGCTAACGAAGGCTATAAGAGGAGACAGGATTCCAGCATACCTGTAAACGACTTCCACTTTCGAGACTCGAAGACTGAATTAATAAAATTACCCCCGGTTTGGTATTTACTTTGGCTGTATTTTGGTTATTTTTACATCTAATTTTTGTTTCACTTCTTTTTCCTCTCTGAAAACCTCGTCCATAATTTTAAGAAGTTTCTTACTCAGCATCGCTTTTGGTTTGCAGTTTGGACAGACGGGAACTAGATTCTCATAATCTCTATAGACCGATCTTTTATAAACGGCAAAATAACCTAAGCAATCTAAACAAACGGTTTTCCCGCAGATTTCACACTCTCTTGCGTTTTTAAAATCCATTTCTTTTCCGCAAACTGAACATTTTACGGTATCCACAATATAATGTTGTCCTAGCAATTAAATTACTTTTTCGATGGATAAAAACGATTGCTCGTTTTTATTAGCTTATTTTATTTATTTTTTTATTTGACTAATTTCCAATTTTGTAAGCTCTGACTATCTCTCTCATCTCTTTGCCCATTTTTGATGCAGATTCTTTGTCGATAAAAAAGTATGAGTAAATTTCTGCCCTATTTATAGCCTCCTCAATTCCCTCATCAGCAGAGGACTCGAGAATCTTCTCAATTTTTTCAGAATTAAAGCCGAGGTACTTCCTTGCAACCTCTTTAAGTTCTTCAACAACCAAGTTTGCTAGATCGGAGTCTTTTTTTTTAACTCCTCTTCGAAGATTTCATCCTCTATAACTCTTCTGAGGATACTTTCGATTTCCTCTTCTTCGGGAGGTTTAATCCTGTACTTCTTGAAAAGTTCCGATCTATCAACAATCTCAAGTTCTGGATTTCTTTTTATTATCTTCTCTATTTCTTCCGGTCTTTTTAGGTACGCATCTATTTTACCCCTGAAATTGAGAAGGTTTAGGACGAGATTTCCGGTTATCGCCTCACTCGTGTTGAAATAGGCAGCGCCCCTGATTTTCCCATCTTTGAGCAGAATAATTACCTCTCCATCATCGGCTTTTGCGTTTATTACGCCAGTGAAATTCTTCAGTCTCGAGATGTATGTTTTAACATTCGATTCTACACTCTCGACGAGATTCTCAGCTTTTATCCCGAATCTTAACGTGGGATACTCCGGTTCTTCTAGTTCTTCTTTCAGTTCATCCAGGGATTTAAGAAACGCCTCTTCAGGATTATATTCGATACATAGTGAGATTTTCTCATTGTCAAGCTCGGTAACATCTACAATTGGTTCTTTAAAGCTTGAAATTTTGTCAAACGCTTCTTTTCCCAGGTACTCAGTTTTTTTTAATACCTCTTCAACCCCTGCTATGATTTCCTCCCCTTTCGAGAAGAAGATAAAACCCAGGTAGAATCCTTCCTTGGTTTTGTATGCAACCTCGATGTATCCCGTGAATTCCATGGTTTTTAGCTCTTCGAGTAACTCAGAAACATCAATTTTTTCTCCAGATCTTATTTTTTCTCCCTTGGGAACATATAACGGCATTAGATCGCCTCTCTGAATTTTTCTATCCCCCGTTTGAGCTGGAGATTTATGAGACCGAGATTAACCACCTGTTCGGAAACGATTATCAGTAGGAACCCATCAACCTTAAGGATTACTATTTGTCCCATATCCGTTCTGATCTGGATGCTCTCCAAATCTTCTCCTAATGATTCGCATAACCTTCTGGCAGAATTGAGGAGGGGAAGTGTGAAGTTTTTGAAAGGTTCAACTAGGCTATCATCATAGGTTAGAGATGCAATTTCTTTTCCCGATTCTGAGAGTAGAATGCTAGCTTTAACCCCCTCTATTCTCTGAAATTCTGCCAGAACTCTTTCAATCATCTTTTCACCTTTTAAACAGGTAACTGAGAATAAATAAAAGATTTACTGAACCCATAATTATAATGAGTTTTCTTTCTTCTAAATTCTGATAAAAAATAAATTCATTAGAAAAATTTACCGGCAATAAAAACTCTATAAAACTTTTTCCTAACCCTCAACTCAAAATCATTTATTAAAATTCCTCGACAATTCCTTTTATAAATTACATCTTGCCGGTTTACTTAAAAAAATCCGTAACACACTCCAATCAACCTAAAGATTTATATAAGAGAAGGGTAAGAAATCGAATGATAACCAAATTTTGGGGGTGTAATGAATGGAATTGCCATTGGCACCTGTTGAGAGAATTATAAGAAATGCTGGTGCCCCGAGAGTCAGTGAAGATGCAAAAAAAGCTCTCGCAGAAGCTTTGGAGGAATACGCTCTGAAGGTTTCGAAGAAAGCTGTAGATCTTGCCAATCACGCTGGCAGGAAGACTGTTAAGGCCGAAGACGTAAAGATGGCCGCAAAAGAATTTTAATCTCTTTTTAAACCATTTATATTTTTTAACAATTTTTTAAGGCTTTTTTAATAATTAATTCTAACAGTTAGAGCTGATTAAAATCAAAACTTTAATATCAATTCACTTCCTCTTAAGCTAGGTGATTGGATGAAAGTAAATGGAGTTGAGGTGGAAGATACATTTGCCGAGGCGTTTGGTATTAAAATCGCAAGGGTTTTGATTACGGCCTACGACTACGATTGGGCGATGGTTGCAGCAACAGAGGCAACCGGTTTTGGAACTTCTGTCATAATGTGCCCGGCGGAGGCAGGAGTTGAAATGAAAGTTCCACCCTCAGAAACACCCGATGGTAGGCCAGGAGTATACATCCAAATATGCCACATGTCAAAGAAAGGACTTGAGGAACAGTTACTCGCGAGACTTGGACAGTGCGTCCTGACGGCCCCAACAACAGCAGCATTTAACGGTTTGCCAGATGCTGAAAACAAATTCGATACAGGTTTCAAGCTAAAATTCTTTGCAGACGGTTTTGAAAGAGAGCTAGAGATGGGAGGAAGAAAATGCTGGGCTGTGCCGATGATGCAGGGAGAATTCATAATTGAGAATGATATCGGATACGTTGATGGTGTTGCTGGTGGAAACTTCTTCATCCTTGCAGAAACTCAGCCATCGGGACTCGCGGCGGCTAAAGCAGCAGTGCAAGCCATAATGGATGTTGAGGGTGTTATAACACCTTTCCCAGGTGGGATTGTTGCTTCAGGTTCAAAAGTGGGAGCTAATAAGTACAAGTTTCTGAAGGCAACGACAAACGAGAAATTTGCACCGACGTTAAAGGATAAGGTAGAAGGATCCAATATTCCAGAGAATGTGAATGCTGTTTATGAGCTTGTTATCAACGGTTTGAACATCGATGCTGTCAAAAAGGCAACAAAAGTAGGGATAGAAGCAGCAACAAAGATACCTGGAGTTGTGAAGATTACAGCCGGAAACTATGGCGGAAAGCTTGGACAGCATTTAATCAATCTGCACGAACTGTTCTAATTTTTTTATTTTGTTTTTATTTTGTTGTTTTATGTTACAATGGACTGGAATCCGGAAATTCGCAGCTTTTAGAACGAATTAAAGTTAACGTTTAATCACATCATTTGAAATTTAGAAATCTTTATCTTTAGTTTTCTGAACTCTCTTTAAGGCAGAAGGTGAAAATAGATGTGCATGGTGGCCATGGTAAGAATCGGTAGCACCCAGAAAAAGAATTCTAAGAGGGAACTACTCTCCAAGTTGTTAAACAATCGCAGAAAGTAGTTCCCTCATCCCCTACCCTTACTGTTTTATTCTAACTAGTTCTAGCTTTCATAACCCATCTTTTCTTTCGGCTTGATTCTCAGGTCTAGTTATGTCGCCATAATTGGATTTAAATAAAAAGCTTTTTTAAAACAATCTCGGGATCATGGGGATTATGAGAGATGATGGCTGGATGCTCAGCGATGATAGAGCAGTTCTCTCTTCTTGAGATTAATAATCTCTCTATCATTTGCATAAAATGGTGCTAATTCTTCCTTTTTGAAGTTATTGGCATTTTAAAAGAGGCTAGAATATAATAAAAATATAAAGATATAAAAAATTAAAAATTAAATTGTTCATCCCGGACGAATCGGTTCAGGAATGAGTGGCGACGGACTCCACAGCTCCATCGTTATGTGGGATGCATAATTGTGAAGCTCTTCCAGAGCTTTCTGAGTGACTTCATTTGAGTACTAGGAGGCCCAGCTTTCCATGTTCTCAAACTCATAGGTGCTGCTTGCCTGATTATGAGCGCCAGCAGCAATCCTGTACGCACGGAACTCTTTAACACCTGGAACACTCAAAACCTTAGATATGGCATTTTGAACCCATGAGGGATATTCTTCCGCCTTTTCTGGCCTAATCGTCCATTTTACAATGTAAATCACACTCATTTTTCCACCTCCTTTTTTAGTTTCAAATCAATGATTTTCATCATTATTAAATCTTGTGTTATACAAAATAAAATTTATTTTAAAATTGGAAAATATATAATTTATATGTTCTGGTAAAGCCGAATGTTTGATCTCTAATGCTGCAGTTCATTCTGAGAGTGTATTGAAATCGTATAAAAATGGTGCTAGATGGAATTTGGGTGATTTGTTAACTGAAAAATGAAGATATTCTACTGAGAAGAGATAGATACCAGCTGGTTTTATTAAACCATTCATTTGTTATACTAATTTTAATCAACTCGTTTTTTGGTATTCTCATTTTTTTGGCTATTTCTTGTAAAGAATCGTGTGGGTCATTATTTAAAAGTCTTGTTTTTTCTTTATTTTTTAGGCTACCACATCGTTTTATTCCTTCGATAACAAGTTGTTTTTCTAAACATTCTGGAATTTGAAATAAGTGAAGTTTTATCATATATCTTGGGTCTTGTGTTGATTGAATAATTAATTCATTTTTTTTATATTTTTTAATTTCAGAAAACGGTATATTTTTTTCTTTTAATTTATTTTCAATCAGATCCAGTGTTTCCTCATCAGAAAAACGGTCTGCATCAAGAACTGTAAAGAACTTAAGAACATCAGGAATTCTACCAATCGTATCCTCAACTAATCTAGGTAAAGCTTTGTTGATTATATTGGGTCTCCCATTGTCTCCATATATCATCAAGCCAACATTTGTTTTTATGTAGTTATAATTTCTTCCTAGTAATATCCTTCGTACTTTGTCAATTCCTTTTCTGAATTGAATGCCATGGGCTTTTGGGATATTTGATTTCTTAAAATGGAACTTTAATAAGGTTTCAAAGAATATTACGTCGTTGATTCCTTCTAAAATAAAAACATTCAATATTTAACCCTCCGCGTACGTTTTATACGTATCTAAGGTCAGTACCAATTTCCTCAATCTCTTCTTTTGCTTCTTTTCCGCTTAAAATTTCTGGATAAATATCTCTTATATCTTCTCTACGATGGATTCTTATTATGTTGACTTCGTCTAGTTTATCTTCTTTCTCTGCTTCATCTAAAATTGAGTTTAATAGATCTAGGCTATGAGTGGATATGAAAAACTGAACACGTTTTGCGTTTTTAACAATTTCTTCAGAGATAATTTCTATAAATCCAGGATGTACTGAGACCTCTGGTTCTTCTAATATGAGGATCCCGTTCTCAGCAAGTGAAATGAGAAAACTTATTTTAACTAATGCAATAAAACCATCTCCCATTAAGGATAAAGGTATAGGTTTATTTGTCTGGTTTGTGAATACGTAAATATCTTCTTCAGTTTTTCTTATATCTTCTACATACGGAACCCTGTTTTTGATTAGGTCTATAGTATTACTGATCTTTCCTGTCGAAACCAGTAAATCATGTAGAGACCTGACATTTGAGGCATATGCTGATTTTTGAAAATTAAAGATAATAGGAAACTTTTCAATCGACTTGAAACTTTGGATAGTATATAATCCTTCTTCAACAAAAGGAAATCGATAAAATCTATCTTCCTCTTCAAAAAATAAATCTTCTTCAAATTCGGGAAAATAAATATATAATCCAGTATTATTTTTATTGTAAATGGTAATAAATATCTTCTCGGTGTTGTAAATCATGTCCATAAAGGATTTCTTCATCTTCTCTATTTTTGCATTTAAGTCTTGACGGAAAAGCTCGGCAACTTCTTCTTTAAAATCATCTACGTTTCTTAGATATTCTTTGAAATATCTTCGAAGAGTTATTTGTTGGCTAATTTTGGTTTTTTCGGGTAGATGTTTAAAGAGAGCGTCCAATAATTTGTCTATTTTTCTATGTTCAATTCCATAGAATCTCCTAGTGTATCTTTCGACTGCTTTTTCTATATATTCATTTAAAAAATCAAAAATTAGCTCACTTCGCTCATCTTCAAGGAATCCTTTTGAGCGATACTCTATTTCGAGTGTGTAAGTTTCTCTGTGAATATTTCCTTTAATTACTGCTTTTTGATTTGCTAAGTTAATTAGATATGACGGTCTATATTCTTTCCCATGAATAAGCTCTTCGATAATGTTGTTTCTTAGACTATCTTTAAATGAACTAGGAAACGATCCAAAAAGAGATACACTTTCTAAGATTGAAGACTTTCCTGTGTTGTTCGGACCAACGATAATGTTGATAGATCTTGGAGAAAATTCAAGCTTTTTAAGCCCTCTGTAATTCTTAATCTCTAATTTTTTTAGAATTTCCATATGATACACCTTTAAAATTTAGATTTTTCTTCCCATACTTTCTAAAGGCTAATTAATTTTTCTAAATCTTAACATTTTGGTGCCGTAACAAATGTGGTGGAAATTTTTAAGGGCAGGGATACAACCCCACCCCGTGTGAAGACCCTGGAAATACACATTCCAGCAATGACACTGACAATGGAATACAATAAAAAGATTCCTCTTTGTGCCATTGTTGCAATTGTTTATGAGATAGCAAGGATGATTCTAAAGCACATTCTGGAACAAATAAATGAAATGGAAGTGGAAAAGTACTGTGGAAAGAGATACCAGAGAGGAGATCTCTTAAGGAATGGCAAAAGAAGAAGAAAGATAGTAACACTGCTGGGAGAAGTAATCCTTAGTCTAACAAGAATCAGAGGTAAAGGAATACCTTTATACAACCTGGTTGAATTCGAATCTGGAAACTATCGATCAGACATTAAAGCAATATCAGTTGACTCAGCTGTAAAAATGACTTACAGGGATTCAAGAGATGAGATAAATCGTTTTACTAAGTCACCCTCTCATCAAACAATATGGAGATATACGCAGGAAGCTGGGAGCAAAATAAACAATGAATTCAGCTATGAAGTTTACTTCTCCACAGACAAAACAAAGCTTCATTCAAGGAGAAAGAAGATAGAACTAACCTTAATTGAGGGTAAGAACATAGCAGTAAGGGTGAACAGAAGTTATGAAGACCTAAAGAAAGAACTAAACCTTGATGGATTGGTTCTGGGTGATGTAGACACTGATCTGAAGTGCTTTAAAGAGAGGCAGGTTGATTTCATTCACGTATTTAGAGAAGTGAACTACAAGCTCTGGGAACATGGGGTTGACCTCGATACAAGAAAGGAATATGTTAATGATGTGAAGAAAATTCTGCTAAGCTTAAAGAATTCTTTATGCAAACCGGATCTTGAAGAAAGAATAAAGAGGGCTGAGCAAAGCATTAAGGAATTTGCTGATGAAATGCAAAACAAAGGATTCTGGAAGGTTGCAAAGTTTTTCAGGAATTACACAAGGAATATTCTGTTGTTTGCTTACAAGAAACTTGAAGGGATAAGCATTCCATGGCACAACAACAGAATGGAGAGAAAGATGGGTGAAATAAGCAAGAGAATGAAGAACAAGTGGATGAGCTGGAGTGTTAAAGGAGCCCAGAATCTTGCAAGTCTTGTAATGAAGAGGAGTTGTGAAAGAAGTTATTATGAGAGGTTTCTTGAGAGAATTATGAAGAGAAAGAATATTAAGTGGGAGGTGAATTTACACCAATGATGTTACACGACCAAGAAATTAAGAAATCAGATATAACAGATAGATTTAACCATTTTCTTTCCTGCATCACCTTCGAATTTTAATGTAATCTCCCCATTGCTTGTTTTGACAATAATCTCTGTCCCGTCTTCATAAACGCATACTTTTAGATGAGTTATGCACTCCTCCACGATGCTATAGTCTTTTTTAATCTCGATTTTCCCTTTGCAATCCTCTTCAAAGAAGGCTTTGGTCTTCAAAAACCTTTCAAAGTCTCTAAGCGCCTCAACCTGCTCTGAAAGTTCTATATAACTGTTAAAAATGCTTTTCAACCTTCTAGCGACTTCATCGGCTGAGAGTTTAAATTTGTAGATCATGTACGCTCCGAGAATACACCCTGTCTTGCTTTTGCCAAACTGGCAGTGCACGGCCACTGGCCCACCCACAGAGTCTATAAAATGAACGGCATCGGCGAGTTGGTCAAGGTAAGGGGCTTTAAATTCAGAGAGTGGGATGTGAAAATACTCGAAATGTTTAACCTCCTCAAAATCCAGTGGTTCTTCTGTTAAGGTTAATATGCCCTTGTATCCCATCTCTTTGAGTTGGATAAGAGCTTCCCTGTCGGGATAACTCATTCCGGCGAGTTTGTCTTTGATGACAACCCTGAAGTTTGTGAGTCCCATGTTTTCAAGAATATACCCGATCAAATAAATTTTTTTGGGGTCCTTACCAAATCACA
>Ga0190363_1002010_pt1 | contig 11846 bp, 11 predicted proteins | sample 48721867_MG_FD_161272 | JGI IMG/M metagenome (GOLD analysis project Ga0190363, IMG submission 161272) | Hydrothermal vent microbial mat bacterial communities from Southern Trench, Guaymas Basin, Mexico - 4872-18-6-7_MG | ecosystem: Environmental > Aquatic > Marine > Hydrothermal vents >...
TCATAATACTTGCAGTTGTCCTGTGGGCTTTAATTTCGGTTTTCACCCATCTTTCGGCCAGGTACCTGTTTAAAGGCTCTGGGAGATATAGTGGGGCTTTGAAGGCTTACGGCTACAACAGCGTTCTGCTTTCCCCCACGGTCTTAGGCTTGCTTCTACTGGTATATCTTCCAGGTCTTGCACCGCTGTCCATAATACTTGTAGTGATATCCACGGTGTGGCTTCTGTTCTCATGGGTTACAGCCGTGGGGTCCTACTACAACATCAACGGGGGTAAAGCCTTCTTTTCAGCCTTCATAATCCCGCTTGCATTCTTCTCCCTCGTAGCGTTAGCCGTGATTCTCCCGTTAGCATCCACGTTCAGGGGGTTCGCTGCTTGAACGCTTCAACAGTTGCCGGCTCAATTATAATCGCCATACTGCTGGCCGGAGCCGTAGGGGCAGGCATAAACCTAAGCTTACCTCAGCCTGTAGCAGCCTTCCCAGCCCCGACAAAATATAGGGAAGTGTACGTAGGCAAACCTGAGGACTACCCCAACGTTAAGAAGGTGAACCTCGAGGTGTCCATGGAGATGGGAGGCGTAGAGCTGAAAGCCTCCGGCGAAAACCTGGTTTACATGCTGGGCTTCAGCCGTAAAGCCAGCGGCAAACCGCTAGTTAAAACCGAAGTTTCAGACGGCGTCCTCACGGTTTCAGCGGTTGCAGCTGGTGGAGGCCTGGAAATACTGCTGGGCAGAAACTACGTTTACAATGTAGATATTTCCATCCGCTCCGGAGGCTTCAAACTAGCTATCTCAGACCAGCTGCAGGTTGAAAGCCTAAAGGTTACAGCGGCTTCAGGGGGAGGATACCTAAGCCTTGAGGGTTCGCCAAGCCTTAAAAACGCTGAGCTTTCGCTGGGCAGTGGAGGGGTTGTGCTGGACGTTAAAGCTGAAGGCTTCAAAGGAAGTTCCAAACTGACTGTAAGCGTCGATTCCGGAGGGGTTATCGTCAAGCCTTTAAAGCTCGCCGGAGACGTAGGCTGCAGGATTAAGGCTACCGTTGAAAGCGGAGGGTTATCCTTTAAACCTGAAAACTTCACGGTGGTGGAATCCGCCAAGAACACGTGTGAAATACAGACTTCAAACTACGATTCCGCTGTCAGCAGGCTGAACATCCTTGTAAGCGTAGGTAAAGGAGGTGTCCTCATAAACCAAGAGCTTGCAGACGTCATCAGGCAGATGCCCCAAGCCTACCCTCAAATGGGTGGAGTCTGACTTCTCAAGAACAAGTACGGTTGCCACCTTTCTGAAGGTTAAATCAGGAGGCATACAAATATAACTGATAATTGGAGGGCTGCCCTTGGAGGAGCTTCAAGGCCTCCCCCTAGTCGAGGTTGAGGAGGGCTCCGTCAGATTCTACGTTCCGGAAGTAGAAGCCTTACGCAGGCGTAAGGGGCCCAGCACAGCCCGCCTTCCGGTTTTCTATAATCCAGCCATGGAGCTTAACAGGGACCTAGCCGTAGTTTTCCTAAGAGCCGTGGGGGGAGCCCACAGGGTTAAACGGGTATGCGAGCCTATGGCTGGCTGCGGAGTCCGCGGAGTGAGGTTCGCAGTTGAAACGGAAGTCGAGTGGGTTGCCGTAAACGACCTTAACCCTAAGGCTGCAGCCCTGACCAAGCTTAACGTAGAAAAGGCTGGAGTGGAAGGTAAAGTCTCAGTTTTCAGCCTGGACGCTGAAGAGCTGCTTTGTAGGTTTTCCGCTCCAGGAAAACGGTTTGACTTCGTGGACTTGGATCCCTACGGCTCTCCAGCCCCCTACCTAGACTCGTGTTTCAGGGCTGTCCGCCGCGGAGGTTTCCTTGCCCTAACCGCCACAGACACGGCGACCCTCTGCGGAGTTAACCCTAAAGCCTGCCTTAGAAAGTACGGGGCTAAACCCTTGAAAACGGAGTACTGCCATGAGCTAGCCGTCAGAATACTGGTGGGAGCCGCTGTAAGACTGGCAGCCCGAAGAGACATAGCCCTCAAACCCTTGTTCACCTATTCCACAGACCATTACGTACGCGTATACCTCCAAATGTTTAAGGGAGCCAGGAAGGCTGATGAAGCTCTAAGCATGCTCGGCCTCCTATACCATTGCCTCCGATGCCTCAGCCGCCATACCCTCCAAGGCTTAAAGCCTTACCATCCGGCTGTGAAATGCGGTGAATGTGGCTTAAGCATGGAGGCAGCGGGCCCCCTATGGCTTGGAAGCCTATGGCACCGTGAAACCGTGGAAGCCATGGAGGCTGAGCTTTCAAAGGTGAAGCTTAGAAGGCTGAAGGAGGCCCGGTCTCTGCTGGCTAAGGTTAGACTTGAAATGGAGGTTGATGTGCCAGGCTACTACACCGTGGACAGGCTGGCTGAAGTCTTCCACTCGCCGCCCGCCTCGCCTGTAAGGCTTGTTAAAGCCCTTAGAAAGGAGGGGTTCAAGGCTTCCCTAACCCACTTCACGCCTCAAGGTGTGAGAACCGACGCTCCAGTAAAGATTTTAAGGAGAATCCTAGCCGGGCTAAGTTAAACTTTTATGGCAGCCCAAGAAAATTCAACGTGTGCCGTGGGTTTAAATGGTCTCCCTTGAAGAGCTTTCTAAGGCTGCTTTTAAGGCTTCCGTATGGGAAGAGGCTTCCATCACCGGTCAGGCGGCAGGGCTTATGCTGGAAGAGCGGAGGAGGGGCTGTTCCAAAGACGGTCTGCTAAAGGTTGAGGGAGGCCTTGTACGGCTTCCAAGCCGGGGTGAACTGCTGGTCGTAGGCGACATCCACGGAGACCTTGAAAGCCTCCTCTTCATCCTCAAGGACTCACGCTTCCTCGAGAAGGCTGAAGCCGGTGAAAAGGTTACCTTAACCTTTCTGGGAGACTACGGGGACAGGGGGTCAAGCTCGCCTGAAGTATACTATGTGGTGTGCAGGCTTAAGGTTGATTTCCCAGGCAGGGTTGTGCTGCTGAGGGGAAACCATGAGCCTCCAGGAGACCTAACCCCCGTACCCTACGACCTGCCCTACCAGCTTCACAGCAAGTATGAAAAAGCATGGGAGGAAGCCTACGGCAGAATCCTGGAACTTCATGAAGCCCTACCACAGGCAGCCCTAGCGGAAGGCAAATACCTGCTGCTCCACGGAGGAGTTCCAAGCAGGCTGAAAAGCCTGGAAGACATAGCCTACGCCCACGAAAAACATCCAGCCGAAAGCTTCCTAGAAGAAATCCTGTGGAGCGACCCTGATGAGAGGCTTACGGGCGTAGCACCCTCGCCTAGGGGCGCCGGACTGCTCTTCGGCCCGGACGTAACAGGCAGGGTGCTGGAGACCGTGGGAGCCAGAACGCTGATAAGAGGGCATGAACCAGTGGATTCAGGAGTTCACGCAGGGCAGGGAGGCCTAACCCTAACCCTCTTCTCACGTAAAGGTCCCCCCTACTTCAACAGCCATGCAGCCTACCTGAAAATAGCACTTGAAGAGCCGGCTAAAAACGCCTACCAGCTGGCCAGGCAAACCGTAAAATTCTAGCCCAAACAAATTAAGGAGATGCTGCGTCTAGGAAACTTGTGGGGCTGGAACAGGCTTGAGCTTCTGTATCGCTCATAGGGGCGCCAGCTTCTGGGAGCCTGAGAACACTCTTGCCTCCATAAAGGCAGCGGTAAAGCTTGGGGCAAGCCATGTTGAAGTAGACGTTAGAAAGGGTGGAGGCCGCCTCCTAGTATTCCACGACGACACGGTAGACAGAACCACGGATGGAAGGGGGCTGCTGTCCAAGCTGAGCTTCAAGGAAGTTAAAAGCCTCTACCTTGGAGTAGGCCAGCAGGTTCCAACCCTCGAAGAAGCCTTAGAAGCCATGAAAGGTAAGGTTAACCCCCTAGTCGAAATCAAGGAGCCTGGAACTGAAGGTGAAATCTTAAGAGCCGTCGAAGAGTTCGGCATGCTGGATTCAGCGGTCTTCGTATCCTTCCACCATCATGCCCTGCTAAACCTTAAAAGGCTTAACCCTCAGGCTTCAACCGGCATAATTTTCAGAGGCGAGCTTCTGACGGCTGTGGAGGCTGCCAGAAAGGCTGAAGCCAGCTGGATTCTCCCAGACCGCAGGCATGTCACGGCGGAAATGGTTTCAAAGGCGAAGTCGGAAGGCTTAAAGGTTGGAGTCTGGGTGGTGAACGACAGGGCTGAAGCGGAAAAGCTTAGAAGCCTGGGAGTCGACGCTATCGCCTCCGACCGCCCTGAAATCCTGACAGGTAAACCCCTTCACAGGCCTCTCAGAGCCTACATCGCCGGGCCTATCCAAGGCCTGGAAGAAAAACAGGAATACCGTGAAGTCCTAGCCGGGCTTCTCCAAGAATACGGGTTTAAACCCGTAGACCCCTGGCTTAGAGAGCAAGCATACTACCGTGGGCCAGCCTCCGGCACCGGTGAAGCCTATAAACTTGTGAGAAGAGACCTGTTGGACCTTCAGTACTGCGAGCTTATGGTAGCATACATGCCTGAGCTTTCAGCCGGCGTAGCCATGGAAATTTACTATGCCAAGTCTAAAGGCAAGAAGGTCTACCTCATATCTCCCATAGGAGACCTAAGCCCTTGGCTCCTAGCCCACGTAGACAAGGTCTTCAAAACCATTAGGGAGCTCGAAGAATTTTTCGGGGAAAACCCTGAGTTTCCCCCTCCTTAAGACATATTATTGCGCTACGAAATAATGAAAGAAAAATCTAGGGCTGCTGGTTAGAGTGATTGAGGGAGGCTATACCCTAAAGGTCCTAAGGGTTGACCTTACAAGGAGGAAAGCTAAGGTTCAGCCTGTAAGCGAAAGGTTTGCCGTGTGGTTTGTTGGAGGCAGAGGCTGGGGCGCCAAAATCCTCTACGATGAGGTTGAAAGCGGAGTTGACGCCTTCAGCCCGGAGAACAAGATAGTTGTAGCCAGCGGCCCCCTTTCAGGCTTAATCGTTCCATGCTCTGGGAAAACAAGTTTCAGCACGATTTCCCCTGCCACCGGGCTCTACGGCGACAGTAACGTCGGCGGAGAATTCTCCTGTGCACTGAAGAGAAGCGGGTTTGACGCCCTAATAATCGAAGGTTCAGCGGAGAAACCTGTAATTCTCGCCGTCGACGATGGAAACGTCATGCTTAAGGATGCCTCCCACATCTGGGGTATGTTCTCCCTCGACGCTGAGAAAGCCGTGAAAGACGAGCTTGGAAAGGACTTCCACACAGCAGTAATAGGACCTGCAGGCGAAAACCTGGTGAAGTTCGCTGCGGTGAACTGCGACTTCGGAAGGCAGGCTGCCCGTTGCGGTGTTGGAGCAGTCATGGGAAGCAAGAAGCTGAAGGCTATAGCCGTCAGGGGAAGCAAAGCTATACCTGCAGCCAACCCGGACAGACTTAAGGAAACCTACAAGGAAACCGTTGCATGGATGATTAAGCATCCCGCCTTCGACCTGTGGAAGAGGCAGGGCACTATGCAGAGCATAGACTGGGCTAACGAGTTAAGCTGCCTGCCCACAAGAAACTTTCAGGAAGCACAGTACGAAGAGTTCAAAAAGATAAACGGTGACACAATGGAGTCTCTGACCAGGCTTCACAACAAGGGATGCTACCTCTGCCCCATCAGGTGCGGGCAGGTAAACCAGGTGGAAGGAACGGTGGTTGAAGGGCCTGAATACGAGACAGCTGTGATGCTTGGAAGCAACTGCGCCCTGCCAAGCATAGAAGACGTAGTCTACGCGAACTACCTCTGCGACCAGCTGGGTTTAGATACAATTTCAACGGGGAACACCGTTGCCTTCGCCATGGAATGCTATGAGAAGGGGTACCTAGACAGGGAAGACACTGGAGGAATTAAACTGAAGTTCGGAAGCTCTGAAGCCCTCAACGAGACAATCAAAAAGATAGCCTACCGGGAGGGGATAGGCAGCCTCCTCGCTGAAGGAGTTGAAAAGGCAAGCCAGGCGGTAGGCCACGGCTCCGAAAGGTTCGCCATGCACGTTAAAGGCTTGGAAGTAAGCGGGTACGATGTCAGAGGAGCTCCAGCTATGGGCCTTTCCTATGCAACCTCAGACATCGGAGCCCACCACAACAGGGCTTGGGCTATAACCTACGACATAAAAACGGACAGGAAGTCCTACGGTGAAGACAAGGTTAAATGGGTTATCTACCTCCAGCACATACGCCCCCTATTCGACTGTTTAGGCGTATGCAGGTTTCCATGGGTCGAGCTGGGGTTAAACGCAGACTACTACGCAGAATTTTACACGTATGCCACAGGCGTTAAAACAAGCTTGGAAGAGCTTTTGAAAGGCTCAGAGAGAGTTTGGAACCTGACTAGGCTGATTAACTTGAAGCGAGGGTTGAAGGCTGAAGACGACTGGCTGCCCCCTAGAGTCTTCGAGGACGGCATACCTTCAGGGCCTCTGAAAGGTTTAACCCTCAGCAGAGAGAAGTTCAGGTGGATGGTTGAAAAATACTATGAGCTTAGAGGTTGGAGTGAAAACGGGGTTCCAACGGAGGCTAAACTCGGCGAGCTTGGGCTTTTAGATTCTCCCAGTCTCAGTTCATAAGCAGCTCTCTCGCACGCTGGGTTGCCTTGACGACAGCCTTAATAATGGTTGTCCTGATTTTCCCCTCTTCAAGCTCGATTATCCCGTCTATGGTCACTCCTCCAGGGGTTGTCACCAGCTCTCTAAGCTTAGCCGGGTGCTCCCTAGTCTCAAGAACCATTCTCGCCGAGCCTAAAACCGTCTGGGTTGCAAGCAGAAACGACAGCTCCCGGGGAAGCCCCACCTTCACTCCCGCTTCAACCAGGGCTTCAACGATAAGGTAAATGTACGCTGGCCCGCTTCCGCTTAAGCCTGTTATCGCGTCCATATGCCTCTCTTCAACCACCACAACCTTGCCAACGGAGCCGAAAATCTCCTTTACAGCTTCAAGGTTCTCCCTTGTAACGTTTCCCGCTGGAGCTACAGCTATGATGCCCTCCCTGACGAGCACTGTGATGTTGGGCATTATCCTTACAACCTGAATGTCGCTTCTCTTCAGGCTTTTGAGGATGTAGCTTACGCTGACTCCGGCAGCAGTTGAAACCAGCAGCTTTTCCGCGGTGAGCAGACTTCCGACTTCCTCCAGCACCCTTCCTATATCCCTCGGCTGAACGGAAACTATGATGACGTCGCTGGCTTCAGCCACCTTCCTGTTATCCGTTGTGCAGGTAACCCCGTAGGTTTCAGCTATGTAATCACAGCGTTGCCTTGCAATATCGCTTGCATGAAGGTTTTCAGGGGCTGCCACCCCAGACTTAAGCAGCCCTGAAATCAGTGCTTCCCCTATTTTGCCAGCTCCAATAACACCAATCTTCTTGCCAACCAACTTTCAGACGCTCCACAAGCCTTCCCGCGGCAGGTCTTAATGTTAATTTAGCGTAACGTTCAACTTTAAAAGATTCATGTTCACGCGGCTTTCCTGCCTTTCAAAGCTTCGATTCTCCGGCAGTCCGCGCAGACAGGCTGGGATGACGGAAGCCCGCAAACCCTGCAGTACGTGTATTCCGGCTGGGGTACAGCCTGCTCTAGTAGGGGTATAAGCTTCTCGAAGGCCGCCAGCATCCTATACTTGAACCCTGGCTCTTCAGCCTCCCAAAGGTCTAGAAGACGTTTACCCCTAAGCGAGCGTGAACCTGGAAGATACGGGCACTTCCGCCTGCTGAAGGGCAGCCCTAAAATCTCAGCGTACAGGAGGGCTTCCCTTTCAGGCGTCCTGTAGAAGGGCTTAACCTTCCTCGGGAAAGGAGGCTGAGCTGGCAGCACAGGTTTAAGCCTTACAAGCTGCTGGAAGTCTCCGCCTGTGAAGGTTGCCATAAGACTTTCAACAGTATCATCCAGGTTATGTCCTGTTACCAGCGCGTCCACCTTAAGCTCCGCGGCGATTTTTCCCAGCCTCCTACGCTTCACTACGCCGCATACGGAGCAGAGCTTGCCCCCATACTTGGTAGCCTTAAAATCTCCGATGGTGAAGCCTTCCTCATCCTTCAAACGGTAAACCTTAAGCTCCACGTTAAGGCTTCGGCATAAAGCTTCAACACTACGCTCCGCCGCCTCCGAGTATTCAGGTATCCCAAGGTTCAAGTGAACTGCCACCAGCTGAACCGCTGGGAAGGCTTCACGTAGGCTGTGGAGGAGGGCTGCACTATCCTTTCCTCCGGAAACAGCTACGGCAACGCTGGCGTCGGCTGGGAACATCTTATAGGATTCGACGGTGCGTCTAACCCTGTTCGGGAAAAACTTTTCCGTGAAACATTTACGGCAGAGGTTTAACCTGGCGTAGGCTAACCGTATTTTGGCTTCTCCTCTGCCGCAGAGCTTGCACTTGCCCATCAGCCTTCAGCTTTAAAGTTAATTTTCCCCTTTAAACCCTTTTAAGGTTGGAGGGTTTAAGAACGCTTACGGTTATCGCTGACTACAGGGAGAAAAGCTCAGGAGTTCCTGAAGCCCTAGAACTGCTGGGCGTAAAAGTTTCCTACAGGAACCTTACGGTTGGAGACTACATCCTCTCCGAGTTGCATGCCGTCGAGAGGAAGACGGTTAGAGACCTTGTTTCATCCCTCTACTCGGGCAGGCTTTTCGACCAGGCGTTAAGGCTTGTGGAAGCCTACCCGGAGCCTATTCTGATAGTGGAGGGAGACCTGCAAGAAGCCCTGGCAGCCGTTGAAAACCCCAGAGCCATATGGGGCGCCCTCGCATCCCTAAGCCTGAAACCAGGTAAATTCCACGTTTTCTTCACAGGAGATGAAAGCCAGACAGCTGAGCTAATCTACGTGCTGGCAAGGCAGGTTTCAGCCCGTCCTAAACATTTAGGCCCCATAGTCAAGCAGCGTAAAAGGCTTGAAAACCTTGGAGAAGCACAGCTGGCTGTCGTATGCGGCCTCCCAGGCGTGGGGCCGAAGCTGGCTGAGAGGCTGCTGAAAACCTTTAAAACCGTTAGAAGGGTTTTCACGGCTTCGGCTAGGGAGCTGAGCTTGGTAGAAGGTTTAAGCCTTCAGAAGGCTGAAGCCATAGCACGCCTTCTAGATGCACCCTACAAGGGTAAGGTTAAAGCCGTACGTCAAGGCGTCCTTGAGGAGCTGGTGGAAGGGGAGGGCTGAAGCCTCGGAAAGGCTTAGCAGGTTTAACGCTCCCAGATACGCCTACTGCACGTGTCCCCCCAAGTATAACGTTAACCCCTACCTTGGAAGATGCGCCCACAACTGCCTCTACTGCTACGCTGTCAAGTTCCCATCCTTCCAGGGGCCTTTAAAGCCAAGGTTTAAGCTTGTCCGTGAAATAGGGAGAATGGCGGCCAGAACCAGGCCTAAACTGCCCGTGATGCTAAGCGACACCACAGACCCCTACCAGCCGGCTGAAGCCAGATACGAGATAACACGGAAATGCCTTGAAGCTCTGGTGAAGGAAGGGTTCCCCATTTTAATAGTTACCAAATCCGACCTGGTAGCCAGGGACCTAGACCTCCTGTCCAGCGGGAAGGCCGCCGTATCCATAACGGTTACAAGCCTTGACGACAGGTTTTCCAGGCTTATGGAGCCGGGAGCCCCTCCCCCCTTCCGGAGGCTTAAAGCCCTGAGAAGGCTGGCTGAAGCAGGAATCCCAGCCATCGCCAGAATAGACCCTATAATTCCAGGGTTAAACGACAACCCTGAAGACCTAGAGCATCTAGTCATGAGGCTTAAAGACGTGGGTGTGAAGCATGTTACAGCATCAACCCTCAAACCTGTCCGGGGCTTCTTCAAAAGGCTTGGAAAGGTAAGCCCGCCGCTGGCGGCTAGGCTTCAGGAAGCCTACAGGCAGGCTGAAACTGTCGCCGGATACGGCTACCTGCCAAGTCAGGCCAGGCTGAAAACCGTAAGCCTTGTCCGCGGATACGTTTTAAGGGAGGGTATGACCTTCGCCTCCTGCCGGGAGAACCTTCAACACCTTAACACTTCCATCTGCGATGGAACAGCCTACATATACAGGCAGGCAAGGCTTAGCAGCAGCTTTTAACAGTCGCACCGCAAAAGCCAAATTCAGGCAGGAGAGCATAACGTGGACAGCGATAACTTTTAAATTCTCATTCAGACATTTTCTCTGAGAGCTATGGCCTTTCGTGAGCGCTTCGAAAGTGGGATAGCAAGGTTTAACGAGAAGGTTAAGGGAAGCTCTGAAATCTTAGAGGTCCTAGAGGAATATGACGGTCGAACCATAACGCTTAAGGTTACAGACGACACGGTCTACGTTTTCAAAATTGGGAGGGAAGGCTTAAGCCTCGAGGTCTCCCCGTCCAACCCCCCTGAAGACATGTATCTTGAAACCAGCAGCCAGATTCTACGCCGGATGATAGACGAGAAAAAGCTTAACCCCGTAGACCTGCTTCTCGGAAAAATAAAGTGGAGAAACATAAGCCTTAAGGAAGTTAACATCGTTAAGAGGCTGCTGGAAGCCTAAGTCCACCCCGTCGGAGATGTTCACGTTTGCCTTTGAAGGCTAAGGTGGCTGAGGCTGAAGCCCCCGCAAAGGTAATCCTGCTAGGCGAGCACTTCTGCGTTCACGGAGCCCCCGCCGTAAGCATGGCTGTAAACCTCTACGCCAAGGTTAAAGTTAAAGCAGGCAGACCTGAACCATCGGAGGAACCCCGCATCGAAGCCTCCTTCAAAATCCACGGGGTTAAAGACTTCCTCGGGCTTTCCCGGGCTATAAGGTTAGCTGCTGAGGCTGTGCTCAAAAAAATCGGGAAAAAGCTTCCAAAAGGTTTTCCAAGCTTGGAAATCGAGGTTTCATCGGAGATTCCTGTTGGGGCAGGCCTAGGCTCCTCTGCCTCCATAGCCTCAGCCACCATCGCAGCGGTTTCCAAAATCGCAGGTTTAACCCTCTCCAAAGACCAGGTTCTAAGCTTATGCTCCATACCTGAAAAGTTCATCCACGGCAGCCCTTCAGGAATAGACCAGGCAACCGTAATCCTAGGCGGGCTCATTCTCTTCCGGAGGGGGGAGCCTCCTAGAAGGCTTACCCCCGCCAAACCTCTAAGCCTGGTCGTGGGAGACACGGGGGTGAGGAGGGCGACGAAAACCTTGGTGGAGAAGTTTGGAAGGCTTCTCAGGCAGAAGCCCAGGAGATATCTTCAGGAAGCTGAAAACTTAACCTTCGAGGCTGTGAGGGCTTTAAGGGAAGGCAGCTTTGAAAGGCTTGGGGAAGCCATGAACAAGTCTCACAGCCTCCTGTCAAGGCTTGACGTTTCAACCCCTGAGCTTGACAGGCTGGTTGAGGCAGCTTTGAACGGTGGAGCCTTAGGAGCCAAGCTTACGGGGGCTGGAGGGGGAGGATGCATGATAGCCCTGGCAAAGCCTGGCGAAGCCTTGAAGGTGGCTGAAGCCGTGAGGAAGGCGGGAGGAAACCCGTACTTCGTCGAAATGGACGATGAAGGCTTAAGGCTTCTTTAGGCTCAAGCTTTCACGAGGGTTCCCCTAACTTTCAGGCCTTGAAGGGCCTTACCCACGTTGCCAGGCTTTAAAGCGTTAACTATCAGCACCGTTCCACCCCTAGAGACGAAGGGTTTAACCTCGAGAATCTTCTGCTTCATCCCCCCTGTTACGTCCATGGCTCTAGAGCCCCTGATGCCGCTTAGGACCGCCCTGAATTTTTCCCCGTAAACGTTTAGCTCTCGAATCAGCTTCGGGTCAGGGTTAACCTTCGGGTCCGAGGTGTAAACCCCGTCAACATCTGCCCCCATGATTATGCGGCGGCTTCCAAGCCTTAGGGCTAGAGCAGCGGAAAGTCTGTCCCCGGAAAGAATGGCAAACCCCCGCTTCAAGTCTAGTACGGCAT
>Ga0190363_1002011_pt1 | contig 11842 bp, 20 predicted proteins | sample 48721867_MG_FD_161272 | JGI IMG/M metagenome (GOLD analysis project Ga0190363, IMG submission 161272) | Hydrothermal vent microbial mat bacterial communities from Southern Trench, Guaymas Basin, Mexico - 4872-18-6-7_MG | ecosystem: Environmental > Aquatic > Marine > Hydrothermal vents >...
TGCTCTAAAACATCCGTAAGTAAAAGCTATATACAAATCCGAACTATATATCGCTATGGCATTGACAGATTGGGAAATCATATTAGGAGGCGAGCTAAGGTTATCATCAGCTAATAAAGTTAGTGGTGAAAAAAGCCTAAGTCAAGATGTGGGTGCTGGTGCAACTCATATAGTTCATTCAGCTACATATAACGACGCACCTAAGAATGTAGAGATTAGAACATGGATGTCCAGAGGGTCAATGAGTAGTGGCAGTGTTAAATACCATATTGGGATAATAGCTCGTAAGCAAAGCAATGCAGATACATATTTCTATGGTTTATTGTGCATTGAGATCGAGTATTATCAAGCACATATAGCACAAGTTTTATTTGATGCAGGATATTATATAAACGGCTCACAAACGAGTGTAGTTAATGAAGATATTACATCGGACTATTACGACAAAATAGCTAATTATTGGAATCCAAATAGATGGCGATTTGTAAGGATGTTAGCTTATGAGATTAGCGGACAATTTAACATAATAATTGAGCAAACACCAGATATTGATTCACCAGATGTGAATAATCCACCATTAGATCAATTAGTATCTTTAGCTTCAGCTACAATAGATGTGCCTTCAGAGCTACAAAATGGTGGTGCATGTGGTATAATAGTGGGTACTGTTAAAGGTTCATCTGGTGCTGAAGGTGGAGAACCATATTATGATTACACTCAAATATTCTACTAACCGCAAACACTATGAACATTGTAACACTTTACGCAATACTCAAACGTAAAAGGGTTATAATCGGTAAAGCAATCACTATGTTTGACCTAATCACTCAAGTTGTAAAAGATGGAGTCGGAGTTAAAGGTGCATTAGTTAGGATTACGTATAACACTACTGAGAGGGAACAATACACTAACACAGATGGTATAGCGGTATTTGAAGATATACCGAGCAATATATCACAGCTAAAGGTATATGTCAACATAGCTGAAGCATGGGTTAGATCATTGAGAATCACTGAGGATTGGGAAACCCTATTTGAACGGACATTAAGGATAACCGAAGATTGGGAATCACCATTTATAGCTCAACCACAGATAACTGAAGATTGGGAAGATATATTTACAGCTACACCTAAAATAACTGAGGATTGGGAAGTAATATTTACACCACAACTAAGGATTACAGAAGATTGGGAAAAGGATGTATCATTACCACTTAAGCTTACAGAGGATTGGGAAATAGAGTTTGTGAGATCACTAAGGATAACAGAGGATTGGGAATCTTAGACAATAGCTATATATACGTTTGAGGCTTACATATAATCATGGTAACGTACGATGACGTAAAAACTAAAGCGGTTAATCTCCGTAAGAAGATACTAACCGATATAGCGATGAAACGTATCGATATAGCGAAATCCGTATACGATAGCGTTAGATCGAAGTTACAGTATATGCTAACGGAAATCCAAAATAACGTTAGTTACGCAACACCGTTTAATGTACACCGTTATAGCGTTGAATCGTATATAACATCTAAGGCTAACGAACTCGGTACTAAATCCGTATCCGTTCAATACAACGATTCTACCGAAACCGTAAACGGTTACGATATTCCGACTTATGATCGCTTTAGTTATGATGAGTCGGATTACTTGAATAAGCTTAAGAATCTCGGTACTGAGTTCGCTAAAGACGTTGTTAAGTTAGCGATACCTAATAGCGAATCACCGCCAACGGGTGATATTGAAGACGTTAACTTTACGTATTACATTGCGGATAGCGTTAGCGTATATAGCGATATGTTAATCGCTAATGAGATCGGTAAATTACCCGAGTATGCGGAGTTCGGAATATACGGATTAGAGATCAAAGAGTATGACGTTAAGTCGATCGAAGGTGAACTTAAACAGTTCTTATTCGATATTGCGGGTTCAACCGTTCAAGTATGGATTGTCGTTAACGCTACCGTAACGCTATTTGACGTTAACGCTAACAAAGAGTTTAAAGTAAACGCCAAGATGTATTTAGACGTTGTTAATCCATCGGATTATTCCGTTTACGTATGCGTATTGGATTCGAAGTTTATAGTCGGTTCGAATTGGCATAGAGCGTTTTTACAGTTCGCTGATGTTAAGCTAATGCCATCACCCGTTATAATCAAAGACGAATCGCTATCGTGAGGTGATAACATGGCGAAAGAAGCGGGTTCGGCTCGGTTATTTAAGTTCGAAGGTGTTGACGTAACCGAAGCATTCGGAATCGGTGAACTAATCGGTGGAGCGGTTAGATGGGGTAAAGTAAAGCTGTTTAACACGCTATTCGGTTCTAATTGGTGGACTGAACTGTTCGATATAATCGAAGATTCGGATACCGCTAAAACAGTCGGAGTATCCCCATCGGCGATAGTGAGTGTTATAGCCCGATACTTGGAAAAGACATGTGAAGTATCAATGGCGGTCGGTGAAGAAATCGGTTCAGAATCGATCATGGAAATGTTGAGCGAAGGATTATCGAGTGCTATGGAAACGAACTTTAACGCTTCGATTCAAACGATTCTGAACATTAAACGTGGTTCGTTACCTCCCGATCTAAGTGTTGCGTTACAGATTGGACAAAGATTAGATCGAGTCGACACGATGTATGCGTTATCACAGATAATGGCTATCGGAAACCTAAACTACACGATACTTGAAGCGTTATTAGCTGGTGCGGATCAACGGTTTATAAATGCGGTAGAAACCGCTTTAGCGTTATATGACCAAGCATTAACGGAGAAGAATCAAGCAATTCATACACATATTATCGCAATATCGCAATTACTAACGAACATCTATAACGACTTAATACTCGATTGCGTTAGCTTTATTGAACGGTTAAACTCGTTAATTACGAATGTTGCGAATGAACACTTAGCGAGGGTTAATCAGTTAGAGGATAATCTCGATAGCGTTAAAGCGTTATACGATAACGGATTGTTAAGTGATGAAGAATACGATACTAAGCTTATCGAGATAGACGCACAATTAACCGCTACTGAATCCGTATACGATGATTATATCGCTACAATAACGGATTTGATTAGCGATTACGTTACAAAACTCGATACAATAAAGGATGACGTGATAAACATAGTACTCGGATACCTCAACACGGTAGAATCCGTTTACAACGCTTATATCAACGGAATACTTAACGCTATTAACTCGATAACGCTTAACGATACGTTAAAGGATAAAGCGTTAGAGCTTTACAATAGGCTTAAGGCTATAAGACAATACGGATACACGTATGCGTAAGGTGATCTGATATGAAAGCGTTAGTAGTATCACGGTTGAGTTTAGGAAATGCGTATGAGAAATTGAGAAAGTTCGGAGTTGTCGAATTCGTTGACTATTACGAGAAACATGACGGATGGAAAACCGAAGACGATATAATTAAAGCGGTAGAATCCGAGAAATGCGATACGGTTGTAATCGTGTCAAACTTTTGGTTAGCGTTACGGATATTAGCGAAAGGTAACGTTAAATCCGTGTTCGTTGTTCAACCGATAATTGCGAACGTTCACGAAATCCTTAAAGCTCGGATATATCAGATAATCGCCGAGAACGTAACGGTAATCGAGCATGAGGGTTAAACGTGAACGTAAAAGACGGTTAGAACGTGAATACTTACGTTATCGTGATACCGTAACGAAAGCGGTTGAACGTATTAGAGAAAATGTTAAGCGTGTTAGTAATCGCATACGAAATAATTTGCGTAATATTCGTGATCGTGTTAGTAACGCTATTAGTAACGCAAATCAGAGAAATTTACAGAAAGCTAAAGCGATGGAATTAAGCGATAAAGCTCGGTTATCGGTTGATTCTCGCGATGAAGCAAATCGTGATGTGTTAGCGGTTCAGAACTACATGGCGGATTTGGACACGGTTATTAATAACATCCGATTGCTAAGCCAAAACGGATTACTCTTTATTCCGACTGATTATCCGCAATTGAACTTAACGAAAGCGTTAGCAACGTATTACTTTACGCCGTATATTCCGAATAACGAACACTTTACGATGTATGCGGTTAAACTAACGCCGTTAACCGTTCAGAAGTTAGCTAACGAATTAGCGGATTTTTACGTTAGTTACCAAGTCGATACGGATAAGATACTAAATCCGTATATGCGAGTAGCGGATTGGTTTATGAATCTGTTTGAAATGCTATTGACGTTTATGCGTAAGAAAGGAAGGCGTGAGAAAGCGAGAGGTAGATCGAAAGGTCATTACGGAGTTATCCGATACGATGAACCGATACACGATATGATAACCGTTAGCTTAGACGGATATTCAACGCTTAAGCTAATCCATTGTATCGGACAAAGCTATTTACTGAAGCGGTTTAAAGCGATGAGTTTGGGATTTCCCGAATTAGCGAATTATCTCGATTCGGTTGCGATATTAGCGATATTACGGCGTAAGGCTAAATCCACAAGACGTTATCCCGATAAGAGTAAGAAAGCGGAATTACATGATAGGTATTCCGATCATCGGTATATAAGACGGTGATATTATGACGATACTCGATGAGGTTATCGCTAAGGGTAAAGAAATCTTTAACGAATTGCGTTACAGTATTCCGAGATTACCGTATACGGGTGCGGATTATACACGCAATTTGTGGATAATTGCGATGAAGCGAGCAATACGTGAAGTGTTACGTGAACATAAACCATATAAAAATCCGTATTTGCTTACATCATTGTCATCGTTAATATCGACGTGTATAATGCGGTTATATTCGTGTCCGAGTCTTAAATCGTATTACGACACGAAAATCGAAGATTTGTTTAACAAAGCGAAGTATGGAAACACCGAGTAGACGGTATAAGAAATGGACTGATGACGAAATACGGATACTAAAAGCGTATTACGGGATTTTACCACATCATGTCATTGCGAAAATGCTTAACCGTTCACCGTACGGAGTATTAATGAAAGCACATAAGCTCGGACTTAAAAGCGATTGTCCACGTGGTAGAATACCGAAATTATTAAAACGACATATAGAAAAGTATTACGAAAATCGGATTAAGCGTTATGCGTAATTACTAACATGGCGGAGATATATAGTGTACATCTTGGGTTGTTAGCACAAAGCGAATTACCAAGTACGTTCGATGAAGTAAGGGACGATTGGGAAGCAACGCTAAAGGGCAAAAGGTCAAAGATCATAACGAACTTACAGAGAGTTATACCCGATGAATCCGCATATACCGCCAAGATTAAGGATAGATCGAACGAAGCGTACTCCGAGTTCATAGGTACTGATCACCCGAGATACGATGAGATCATGTTAAAGAGAGAGATCAAAATGGACTTAGCGAAAAGTAGATACATAACTAACAGAGATAACGCATTTACGGAAGGAGGAGATTTCGAAAAAGGAGTTACTAACGCTAAAGACAAATACAGATCAAACACTATCGTTACATGGATGGTTACGGGTGATAGAGATAAGATTTACGGATTAGTACCGAAAGCGAAGTACGTACTACTCGGAAAGAAAGCGTTAGCTGAAGAATTGTTTACTTCCGCAGATCACTTGATCACGTCAACCGATCTAAAGCCGTTCTTCAAGTATCGCAGATTTGTGCCTTCAGTAGTTGCAACGATTAACAAATGGATGACGATGGTAGCTTACGCAGTATTAGCGGGATGGAGCGATGACGACATTAACACTAAGATCGCGTCTAAGGGTAACGCAGAGTTAGCGAGTTACGTAAACGAAGCGATGGTTAATCCAGAACTCGATTACACCGCATGTTCGATAACGATAGAAAAAGACGCAACAACGGGTAGATGGGGCGTTAAAATCGTTGAAGCAACACCGTCATAACTTTATTTTTTTTATCCGCTATTTTTCGGTGATATTATGCTTAACGGGTTGTCCGATCGTATATTACGGTTTTTTCGTAGTGTTTTAGCGATTGATCTTATGCAAAAGCAGATAGACGAACTTAAAGACGATGTTCGTTACTTGAATAGACGGATTGACAACTTAGAGACACGGATTGACCGAGTTTACGAAGTCGTAATCGATATTCTCGATCACGTTAAGGGTAACCGAAAAGCTTAAATACCGTAACGCCGTACGTTAGTACGGTGATGGATATGGCAACGGTTGAGAAGTTCGGTAATTGGCTTATATGGCGAAACGGAAACGAAATAAAGATCGAGAACACGAAAACGGATGTAACAGTGGTAATTAAAAAGGAAAGCAACGGATGGGTAGAAATCGAGAACGAACACTATTCAACAACGATGTTCTATAGTCATATATTCGTGATGGATAGGAGGACGGAAAAAACGGCGGTTGTTGAATTCGATAAAATACTCGGCGGTGATAGTGATGAGTAAGTTGCGTAAAATACTTGAGAAAAACGAAGAAATGATCGAACAAGTGTACAATACGATTACAACGCTCGATCGTGATGATCTTGATGGTACAGCTATCGGCATATTAATAAACATTCGAATCTACGCCATAGGAATCATTAACGCTATTAATCTCCTTTTATCTAAATAACCTTTTTTTATTTATCTCGATACCGCAACGCTTTTATTTCGTGTCGTTTATTATCGGTTATGTGGTATCGGATTAGGGAAATGAAGAAATTACAGATTCTATCGGATCGTGAAGTGAAGCTACTTAAAGGAGAATACGATAAACCACAATATATCCGAAATGTGTCATACGTTATCCGATGTAAGATCGAATGTGTACTTGAGAACATAAAACCCGCTTTAGCAAACGAACGATGTGTAAACAAACCGATAGTACTCCATTTATTCGACATGTTACGACTCGGACTTAAGACGTTAGGTCATTCGGATTTAGCGGATAAAGTAGACGGATTAAAGACGGAGTTTGAGAAACGGACATTAAGGTGATAACGATGGATGATCTGTTTATGAACTTATTTAAGTACAGAGCCAAAACGTATTACGATGAACGCCCGAGAGATATACCCGATAATTGCGTTCAAGTAACCGAAGTTACGAAATGCATTCGAGCAAGTTATTACGATAGGGTTTTCGGTAGAGGGTTACCGAAACTAACGACTTACTTCGGTTCACTAATCCACGATGATCTGTTAAAAACGTTTGATAAATACGAAATCGAGGTTTGTAAACCGCCGTTATACGGTATTGCTGATGCGATTTACACGATTGACGGAACGGAGTTCGTTATCGAGCTAAAGACGGTTAAAACGATACCGATTACGCCATATCCGAATCATGTCGAGCAAATAAACACCTATATGGGTATGCTTGAAATCCATGACGGTATAATAATATACGTTGACCGAGCGATAGAACGTGTTAAGACGTTTACAGTTCGCTTCAACGAAAGCATGTATTACAAAACGGTAGAAAAAGCTCATACGTTACTAAAAGCGATAGAACGCAATGATCCGCCGTATCCTACCGATTACGGATATTGTAGTTTATGCGAACATCGAAAGATTTGTCCGTATTCGCTTTTCTAACTTTTTTCGCATAACCGTAACGCTTATATACCCGTAACGCCATATTTTGACACATGAAGGTTGCGGTGTATAGGGTAGGTAACGAAATGATATACGTTGAACGGATACCGAGTAACGCCAAGCTCGTAAAAGTGAACGGATATTACGCATACTCCAAAGGTAGGATAGTAAGACGTGTTATAACGGAAAAACCGAGCGATCCGAAAGTCGTTATCGAATATGCGTTAGTACTCCGTACGAGTTACGGAAAAAATGTCGATCTTAAGATCGTTGACCATAAGCTCGGTAGGTTTATAAGGTTTAAGAGAGAAGACGGATTTCCGATATACGTGAACGTTAAAACGCTCGATGTATACGTTAAACGTGATGATCTAAGAAACCCTATGTTCGCAAAGGCAATCGGATTCTTTCTTAACTCATGCGGATATAAGGTTAGAGAAAAGACGGTGATACGAATATGAAGAGGTATAATAAGTTTAAGAAGACGGTTAACCTTAAGCTATTGAAAATAACCATAGAAACGGAATATGACGCATTAACTAACAAAACAAAGGTATACGCTGTAATATCGCTTAATCGAGAATACTTCGATTACGAAATAGCGGATAAAATGACGTTCAACGCCCGATTTTGGAAAGATAGCGGTTTCGAATATGCGGGTACTTATGCGGTAGGATACCGTGAGGTTATAGACGGAAGATTTCCAGAAAACAATGAAGAACTCGACAATTTCGTGAAGTGGTTAGTAAATCACTTCTTTGAATACGCCATTAAAGGGTGATCCGCCATGACGAGCTATAAGAAAGGTTACCAATTCGAACGTGAAGTATTCCGATTATTTCAATCTGCGGGTTATTACGTTATTCGATCTGCGGGCAGTCATGGATTGTTCGATTTAGTTGCAGTCAAAGACGGATTAGTATTCGGAATACAATGCAAATACAATAACCATCTGAAATCTCACGAAAAAACGGCAATGATCAACGCATATTATACTTTCGGAATAATACCCGTTTACATCTATCGGATGAAACGTAAACCGATTCAGATCGTTTGTTTACTTAACGGTAAAGTGATAACAGATAAAGAAGTGATAAAGTTACCCGAAATATGTCGAGATAAAGCGTTAAACCGTATAATCAAGCTAAACGGACATGACTAACGGATACTACTCTTACGTCTATTTTTTAACGGTTAAAGATAACGTTGTTTCGGGTTATCACCGTATTATCCGTTATCTCGATCGGTTATCGGATTATTACGATTATCGTGTTCTCGATTACGTTTTCTCGGATAATGACCGTTATCATTTTCACGGTTTAATTTTAACGGATACACGGATTGATTATCGGATTTTACAACGGTTAAGGGATGACGGATTAAGCGTTAGGTGTTATATGTTGCGTAATCCGTATTCCGTGTTTAACGTATTGCGATATATCCGTTCTCATGACAGTTATAGTAACACCGATACGTTTATAAACCGTAACGTGAAATATCGATATGGTGATAGCATGACGGATAAGTTAGATGAGCTTGAGGAAAGGGTTAGTAAGCTTGAAGATATGGTTAAAGCGATATACGACAAAGTAGTCGGACAAAACAAAAATACAACGCAATCGCAAACGGATACGCAATTAGAACGCATAGAGGTAAACGTAACACCGATGACATTAACGATTCAACCATCACGCAAAGGTATCGGTATTCGGGTTAGATTCAAGAAGTTCGTTAAACAAAACCGCAACAGTGAATACTACTTAAGCTTAAAATCGGATGAAGTAAAAGCAATAGTAACGCAATTACAAACGGCGTTAGAGCATTTCACGAATACGGAAAACCGTAAAAGCGGGTTAAAGATCGAAAAAGGTTTTAGCAAAGCGGTTAAAGGTGATAAGCGATGACGAAGTTACCGTTCGTATCCTTTACTAAATTTTTCAAGCAACTCACAGACGCGGATATACTAACGTTTGAAGCGTTCGATAAACAATCACAGAGCGAACTATTAAAGCGGTTATTACCGAACTATGATCCGTTATGGCTCGATAAGGCTTATCGCAAAGAGATACCGATATTGCTTAAACCCGAATCTATGCGTATAAATCACGAATACAATGCGTTAAACCTTAACGCCAAGTCGGGTACTGTTAGTATACCGCTAACGGATGAGCTACTCGATTTCTTAACGGAAACCGAAGATAAAAACCTATACTTCGACATAAGCCTTAAGCGAAAGGTATCGAGAAACAATAACGCCATATACATCGGCGAACTTAACACGATATACACCGCTGATTACGACTTCGATCGAGCTAAGGAATTACTAAACGAACACAAACCGATAGATTTACTCCTTTATGCGATCGGATACAAACCGAGTACGGAATCAATAGCGAGTAAATTAGCGATGTTGTTACCGTTATTCCAATACGGAGATAAAGCGATACATACGTTGACGTTTACATCGCCACGATTCGGAAAAACCCGATCTGCTAAGATTCTAAGCGGTTTAATAGACGCATACTTAACACCAATGCCAACTCCATCTAAACTCGTATATGACGGTTCGAAGGGTAGATACGGATTAGCGTACTTTTACAGCACGCTTTACATTGACGAATTCGATAAGATTCAATCGAGCAAACGTAAAGATACGTTTAGGGATTCGTACGAGATACTATTAACGGGTATGAGCGATGGGTTATGGACACGTGAAGTTAGCTCAAAAGTCGGTGATTATTCGAACATTGTCGGATTCTGCTTTATGGGTAACATCGAAGATATGACGTTAAACGGATACGACTTAACGAATTACGTTAAAAACAGTCGTGAAAGAGTTATCGAACTACTTAACGACATTGTCAACCCATATCCATTCGTTGAGCGATTAACATACGTTGAATTTGCAACTAAGAACGTTCAAGCCTATACGTTATTAAACTACACGGACAATAACCGAGTTGCATACTTACATCCGAAAATTAGTCGTTCGATAATACGGATACTCCAAGATCGGGTTAAGGAGAAACCGATATACAAAAAACCGCAATGCGAACTTGATCATCACTTTAACGCTCTAAAAGCGGTGTTAGAGGTGTTACAGATCGAATTAGACGATAACGCCATTGAAAAAGCGGTCAAAGGTGAAGTAACGTTTTTCGATGTTCTAACGGATACCAAAACGGATACCGAAACAGATGAGCTAACCGAGTCGGATATAAAACGGATGTTAGACGGGGATGACGGATGGAGTGTAGAAAATGCGGTTTTAAACTAACCAAGCATGACGTTACACTATATATCGAAGTCGACATGTCGGATAAAAAGCCTAAAGTCGTTCGCAAATCCGTTATCTGTAATAATTGCGGTTCTGCTATCGCTTCAACTCCATAATTTTTTCACTTTTCGGAGCATACCAAAACGCTTATATATCGCAACGGACAGTTATAACACATGAGCCGTAACAGTCGTGAGTTGATATATGTAGGAGACGTACTTAAAGTAAACGATAAAACAGCCGTAAACATAATGACTGAGATATACGAAATGACTTTTAAAGACGAATTAGAAGTAGACGAAATCGTTAAAAGACTCCGAGCGAAATACACAGATAACGAACTATTATACGCTATGTACGAACTCGGAAAACTTAGCGGTATGTTAAAAGTACTCGAAAATCCGATAGGTGTTTTGAAATGGTTCGATGTAATTACACGCATAATAGATCGTAAAGGCTCATCAAAACTTAAAGAATTCCTCGCTAAAAAATTAGAGTTCGAACGCAAAATATACGAATATGACAAATTCCTCGATCATCTATACGAATCCGAATCCGACAACGACATATCCGTAATCTAATCCGTCATACGGTATCGGATACACCCTAACGTAACACCGATACTTAACTCGGATAATAACCGTTCACATCTATTTTTTCGGATTTATTTTACTCGGTGATCTACACGGATATTTCCCTAATCCTCATATACCCGCCACTGTGTCGCACAGTAACATACCGCATTCCGTAATACTATAATAATCCGCCATATAAATCCGCCTATTATCCGATATCCGTTATATATCCGATAATATATCCGTAATATTATTACGGAACATCCGTATAATAATCCGTTATCCGTAATATATCCGATATAATATCCGAATATAAATCCGATCCGTATATATAATCCGTAATATCCGTATATACTATCCGCTATATACCTATATACCTTCCGCCTTATATGTATACTCTGATTATTCCTTCCCCTCGAGGGGAAGGAATAATCAGAGTATACATATAAGGCG
>Ga0190363_1002012_pt1 | contig 11837 bp, 11 predicted proteins | sample 48721867_MG_FD_161272 | JGI IMG/M metagenome (GOLD analysis project Ga0190363, IMG submission 161272) | Hydrothermal vent microbial mat bacterial communities from Southern Trench, Guaymas Basin, Mexico - 4872-18-6-7_MG | ecosystem: Environmental > Aquatic > Marine > Hydrothermal vents >...
CATGAAGTGCCTCAGCAACTCTGGCAGGGTCCTTTAGCCTAGAGGCTATTAGCTCCCTTCTCGTAGGGAAGTCAATACCCATGAAGCACGGGTAGCGAACAGGAGGACTGGCAATCCTCACGTGAACTTCACTTACACCATACCTCCTCAGGAGGAGTACTATACTCCTCATGGTTGTACCGCGGATTAGTGAGTCGTCAACCAATACAACCCTCTTGCCTCTGACTACATCCCTCACCACACCATACTTCATTGATGACAGTGCTTCCCGCAGCCCCGGAGGCATTATGAAGCTCCTGCCCACGTACCTGTTCCTCATTAATCCCTCATCCATCGGTATACCACTCACCTTGCTGAATCCAAGTGCTGAGCTCCTCCCGCTGTCAGGTACTGGAATAACCACGTCAGCATCTACTGGAGCATTAGCTGCTAATGCTTCACCCATTCTAACACGTGCTACATGAACCTGAACGCCATTAAAGTACGAGTCAGGTCTCGAAAAGTAAACGTACTCAAAGACGCATGATGTAGGAGTATCAGATAGGTGCGCTTCGGTCTTCTCTAGCGAGTACCCATCAAATGACACTATTTCTCCAGGGAGCACCTCATGCCATAAGTCAACACCCACACCTTCAAGTGCTGCTGTCTCAGATGCAGCAACAAACCACCTGTCACTACACGAATAGGACAAGGGCTTAAATCCCTTTGAGTCGCGAGCTATCACGATCCTCGGCTCATTAGTTAGTACAGCTATGCTGTAGCTCCCTACTACATAGTACGGCAGCTCCTTAAGGGCCTCAACAACATCACCTCTATTCTCAGCAGTCAGCTTACTTATCAGCTGAGCCAGAACCTCCGTATCAGTTAATGGCTTCCTAATTCTCAGTTTATGTGAGAGTTCACGGTAATTTATTATATTTCCATTAAATGCTATAGCCATTCTAGGCTTCAGCCCTACTTCAATGGGCTGCCCTCCTACATCCATGTAGCCTCCGGTCGTCGAGTACCTAACGTGTCCCACGGCTGCATAAACATCCGTTAATGCCAGATCTGAGGGATTGAAGGCCTCAATAACATATCCCTTCTTTACTACAGTAAATAATTTCCCGTTTCTAAGTACTGAAATACCTGCTGATTCCTGCCCCCTATGCTGCAGCTCTATTAGTAACTTGTATATGTGCAGTGGGGCTCTAAATCCAAAAAAAGCAGCTATACCGCACACACTACGTCACCTCAAGAAACTTCCTTAAAGTATTGAAGTACAAGTCCCTTACTATACTCAAGTCCAGTAACGCAAGCACTTTCCCCGTCTTAACGAACCTTACTTCCCCATTATCCGTAACCTCACCAATCACCGCTGCATCAATACCGAATTTCTCAGCCCTCTCTAATACCTTACTAACTAGGTCATCAGGTACTTCGAGAATGTACCGTGCCTGCGTCTCAGAAAATAGTACTTCATCAATCCTATAGACAGCTCTCACAGGAATCTTGCTTAAGTCCACTGTAAATCCCAGGCCAGAAGTAGCTGACATTTCAGTAAGTGTTGCTGCAATACCCCCAGTACCTACATCATGTACAGCCCTAACCATGGAATTACTAATTAGTGACCTAATTAATTCGGCTGTCCTCTTCTCTCTTGATGGCCTAGGTACGGGAACCTCACCTTCCTCAAGCCCATGAACCCTCCATAAGTACTCTGAAGCACCTATCTCCGGCAGAGTTACGCCAACGATTACTATCTTAGAGCCAGCCACCTTAAACTCCATGGTCGCAGCTCTAGCTATATCCTCAATACGGCCGACACCGACAATTGTTGCAGTAGGTTTTACCTGAGCTCCCGTTAATTCATCCTCGTTATAAAAGCTCACCTTACCTCCAACTACCGGCAGCTCCAGCTCATCAGTCATCCACGCAATACCCTTCACCATCTGCTCAAAGAACCAGAAGTGCTGCGGCTTCTCTGGATTACCAGCATTTAATTCATCAACAATAGCCAGCGGCTCTGATCCAACAGCTACTAAGTTCCTGAAGCACTCAGCAACAGAATTAGCGGCACCCCTAAACGGATTTATTGAAGTATATCGCGGATTGGCATCACCCTTAACTGCTAGACCCCTCGCTGAACCGTCGAGTAGCCTTAGGATTGCTGCATCAGCATACCCAGGCTTAATTACGGTCCTAATACCTACTTCATGATCGTACTGCTCAAAAATCCACTTTTTCGACGCTACATTAGGTGATGAAATAACTGACAGTATAGCGTCTTCAATACTCTCTGGCTCGGGGACCTCAGCACGTTTAAGCCCCTTAAGAACTTCAGGCGGCGGGCTTGAAGCTCTCTTAATTGCCCTAGGTTTAGCTAAGTCCTTCGCAGGAACATCAGCAACTAACTTACCCTCATAATAGACCCTAATCCTACCTGAGGAGTCAAATCTGCCTATTAAACTGTAAGGCACACCATAATGTTCAAGAACCTTCAGAACTCCCTCTAACCTACCTTTATCAGTAACTAACATCATGCGCTCCTGACTCTCAGAAACAAGCAGTTCTAGAGGCGTCATACCCTGCTCCCTAGTGTGCAGCCTCTCTAAGTGCACTTCAGCTCCAACACCATGATCGCTCGCTGCCTCACTCACTGCTGTCGTAAGCCCGCCACCACCCAAATCCTTAATGAACTTAACCATTCTTCTCTCAGTTAACTCCCTGATCACTTCAATCAGTAACTTCTCAGTTAGCGGATCACCAACTTGTACTGCTGCAATATCCTTGTCAGCATCCTTAGCTAGCGGCCTCGAAGCAAAGCTACTCCCTAAAATACCGTCTCTTCCTGTAGCATTGCCTGTAATAATTATTACGTCACCTGGCGACGATCCCTCAAGCACCAGCCTTTCCGTGTCAGCTACTCCTACACACGCTACATTAACTAAGGGTTGCCTGTTGAAGGACTTATCAAACCATGTGTCACCAGCTACTGTAGGTATGCCGACCCTATTGCCATAGTCACTAATACCCTTAACTATACCTCTGATAAGCCAGCCTGCGTGCTGGTTTGAGGGTTCACCCATATAAAGCATGTCAAGCAGTGCTACAGGTGTAGCCCCAAGTGTTAGAATATCCCTTATTATTCCTCCAATACCTGTCGCTGCACCATCATAAGGATCTACAGCTGAAGGATGATTATGGCTCTCAATCTTAAAAACAACTGCAGTACCTGGGAAAATCTCGACCGCGGGTGCGTCCCTGCCCGGACCTACAAGCACGTAAGGTGCTTTAGTTGGAAGTAACCTAAGTAAGAGCCTACTACTCTTATATGAGCAGTGTTCACTCCACTGAGCCTCAAACATGGCCAGCTCTTCCTGAGTCGGCTCTCTCCCAAGTATTTCCCTTATCTCCTCAATCTCCTCTTTAGTTAGCGGCAGGATTACCACCCCCTCCTTAAAGCAATAGCCAAGCTCTGAAAGATGAGCTTACCATCAGGTGAGTATCCCCTAGGAACTAGGACTTCTTCAGAAGCTCTTTCAGGATGAGGCATCAGCCCAAATACCGATCCATCTCGGCTTGCAACACCAGCTATGTCGTACATGCTTCCATTAGGGTTGAACCCCTCCGCATACCTTAATAGAGGTGAGTTCAAGAGCTCCTTCAGGTACGTCTCTTCATCAATAAAGTACCTGCCCTCAGCATGAGCTACCGGCATACTCAATTCCTGCCCTTCCTCAAGTAAGAGCATCCAGGGACCTCTCGGCCTCTCAATTCTTAGTCTCACCCACCTACATACGAATGACCCAGACTCATTCCCTAGTAAGGCCCCAGGCAAGAGTCCAGATTCAACAAGTACTTGAAAACCATTACAAATCCCAAGTAACGGCAGGCCCTTCTCCACAGCCTCAGCTACTTTCTCTATTACTTTGGTTCTTGCTGCTATCGCACCAGCACGTAAATAGTCACCGTAGCTGAAACCCCCAGGAATAATTATCGCGTCCCACCCACTCAATGTAAAGTCCTCATACCACACGACTTGTCCTTCAAGCCCGTCAGCAACTCTCAAGGCCCAAGCAACATCGTAGTCACAGTTAGTTCCTGGAAACTTAATAACTGCTACTTTAGGCACGTAAGCGCACCTCAATATCGTGGACAGTTGGGTTATAGATTCGATACTTCTCACAAATGTTCCTAACTACCTTAACAGCTTCTTCAGGGCTGCTGGCTTTTACCTTAAAAAGGAGGTACTTACCTGATCTTACAGACTCAATAAAGTCTATACCTTGCCTTAGAAACAAGTACTTATATATGGTCTCCCCCTCAGGATCCTTAGCCTGCTTCTTATTCGTAATTACAACCTCAACAGCGTAGGTCATCCTCACATACCTCGATACCTAGCTTACTCAGCAGCTCTAAGTACCTAGAAATAAGCTCCTGCGGCGTCGCTCCCCGCCTATAGACTTCCTTATCTAGATGCCTTCCCTCAGAGTCTACTACCCTAAAACTATCGCCAGTTATTTCATCAGCTAATATGAATTCGCCTTTCCTGTCCCGACCGAACTCAAACTTTACGTCAATGAACTTCAGCCCTCTACTCTCAAACAACTTAGTAAGAAATTCATTAATTCTCAGTGATAACTTAATGATCTCTTCAACCTCACTATCAGTTAGTAAACCAGCCCTTACTACATCCTCCCTCAGAACTAGTGGGTCATGAAGCTTGTCGTCCTTATAGTGGAACTCAACTATAGGTGGCTCAAGCCTGGTCAGAGGCTTAAATATAGGCATGCGCTTGAGAAGTGAGCCATAAGCGTAGTTCCTGGCAATAACCTCTAAAGGCACCATATTTAGCTTCCTAACAATAATTCTTCTGCAGCCGTCATACTCTATGAAGTGCGTCTTAATACCTAATTCATCAAGCTTCTTAAATAAGTAAGCTGATATCTTAGCATTAACCACTCCCTTACCTAGCACATCATCTTTTCTAGCTCCGTCAAATGCTGTTACGAAATCCTTAAACTCAAGTACTAACGTATTTTCATCTTTAACATATATACGTTTACTTTTTCCTTCCCTAAGGAATCTCAGTCCCAACTCAATCTCCGTAGTATCAATCATGTAAATACTTTAAAAATTTGCCTTTCATAACTGCAAGAATAGGTTTACATAAATAAAGTAATTTCTGCTAGGTCAAAAATCTGACTCCAATTGTAATTAATTTTTTAATGTAATTCAAGAAAAAAATCTCGGGTCCAATATTGAGGAGGAAAGAAACAATAGAAAGTATTAAGAACTACGACCTCGATAAGCTGGCAGTAGGTGTCTTAGGCAGTCACTCAGCACTCCAGATACTTCATGGTGCCAGGAAAGAGGGTCTGAATACAGTTCTAATTACTATTGAAGACCGGGTACCATTCTATAGCGAATTTAAGCACTTGATAAGCAATTTCGTGATTATTAGGAAGTGGAGTGACTTATGCAGGGAAGATGTCATTAGTAAGCTTAAGAAACTAAATACTATCCTGGTACCTCACGGCAGTTACGTTGAATATGTTGGGTTAAGGTGCGCCGAAGAAATTGACGTACCTATTTTTGGATTAAGAACTTTATTTAAGATTGAGGCTAGTCAGCGGGAAAAGATGTCCTTGTTGAGAAGTGCCGGAGTTAAAGTACCTCGTGAGTATCAGTGCAGTGAGGACTTTGATGGCTTAGTTATTGTTAAGTTAGATGGTGCTAAGGGCGGCAGAGGGTACTTCTTAGCTAAACGTAAAGAGGAGGTAGTTGAAGGTGTTAAGAAGTTAATTGAGGAAGGAGTTATAGATAGCTTTGAGAGAGTCCTAATTCAAGAGTACGTCATTGGCGTGCCAGCGTATTACCACTACTTCTATAGCCCTGTTCTCAGTAGAGTTGAAATTCTGGGTGCTGACATAAGGTATGAGACCTCGGTCGACGGTCTTAAGAGAATTCCTCCTAAGCTGCAAGGATTCATGGATGTTGAACCGACCTTCGTGGTAGTAGGTAACATACCTTTAGTTCTTAGGGAGAGCTTACTGCCTAAGATACTCGACTACGGCTATAAATTCGTTAAGGCAACACAGGAAATACTCCCACCTGGTATTATAGGGCCTTTCTGTTTAGAAAGCATCATAAAGGATAACCTAGACATCATAGTCTTTGAGTTCTCAGGTAGAATAGTAGCTGGAACTAATATATATGTCAGCGGCAGCCCCTACTCACAGTTGTATTGGGATGAACCCATGAGTACCGGTAGGAGAATAGCTAGAGAAATCAAACTAGCTGTAGAGAGGGACATGATAGATAAGATAGTAACTTAAACTCACACAAGCTTTTCACACAACCTCACTTACGTGCCCGTACTCGCCAGAAAATTCATCGCCAACCTCAGCCTCCTTCCATGCCTTAGGACACCCCTTACCGTACCTAATTATGGGTCCTGAAAGCTTAGTTAGAAGCACAACTCTTGATGGTATTGAGTAAGATGCCACCTTATATCCTGTTTCTTCAGCTAGCTTCTTAGCAAAGTCCACTACCTCAGCAAACGTTGGCATGTTATCCCTGCTCAACCTCTCAATAGAGCCTCCTACATGCATGTACGCTTTAGGCTCAATGTATGTTGGCTCAGCAATACTAATTAGCTTAGCAAAACCCTTAATCGCTTCATCACTCATGTTCAAGCCCTTAACAAGTGTTATTCTAAGGACTGTTGGTGAGGTAAACGAGGGAAGAAGGTCTAGCGTTTCAAGAGTTAGCTCCCAGCCCCTAGGTACTAAGGGCTTATTGAAGTAATTGTAGACCTCCTTACACCACGCCTCAAGAGATATGTAGAGCTGTGTCGGCTCCTCTTCAAGGGAGGCTAGTACATCTGGCCTAATACCCCTAGTTACTAAGAATGTAGTTAAGCCACGATTATGAAAAGCTTTTATGAGCTCACCTAACCTAGGGTATAGTGTTGCTTCTCCAGTAAGCGATATAGCGACATGCTTAGGGTTGACTGCCTCTTCCCACATCTTCCTTGAGGCTCTATTCTTGTAGCCGCTGACAGTCCTTCTGTGCTCTAGAATAGCCATTTCAGCTAGGAAATCAGGGTCATCTACGTAAGGAAGTTCAGTCAGGCCCCCCTTCCCTAACCCCATATCTTGGGGCCTGACCCTCCAGCAGTGGAGACACATGTTCCAGCACCACAGTACTGAAGGCGAGAACTGTATGCACCTGTGCGACTCTATTCCATAGAATTTGCACTTATAGCAGAACCTTCCTTCAACCAGTGCGTTATGAACCCACAGGCACTTCTTAACAGCTGAATGACTACCTATTAAGTGGTACTTCTGAGCCCTCAGCCTCCTGAGGGCTAAAGTTAGTGGGTCCTCAACACCTGTAATACCTGTCATGCTACTCCAAGAACTTACTTGTCTTCCAAGCCTTATAAGCTAAGTAGAGTGTAGATTAATGTAGTGGAGAGAGAAAATGAAGTCAGCAATAATATGCCACGGTGACTGCGACGGGATTATTTCTGCTTTCCTTTACATAAAGCATTATTTAATGGATTCCTACCCAAAGAATGTGCAGCTAATATTTACGCAGCCGTGGAGAGCACAGATTGATGCTAGAAGGTTGGTGAAGGACCTAAATGAAGTTGTTGTTCTTGACTTAGCACTAAGTAAGGAGTTTACTAATTTTCTCAGAAACCTACTTGGGAGAATAAGTAAGTTGGTAATTATTGACCACCACGTCAGTTCTAGGGAGTACGTAACTGAATTAGATGCTGCAGGTAAGACTAAGGTAATACTTGCTAAGGCACCTTCAACACCAAGGCTGATGATAGAGTCGCTCAAGCCTATAGTCAATCCCTATGAGGAGTTCTTAATTGATGTAGCTGACGTCTGCGAAGGTAATGAGTCGAGAGGTGAAGAAGTAACTAAGGTTGCCGACCTTATTAAGCTCTCAATAGCTAGGGACCCAGGCGATGTAGATTACTTAACACATGTAGTTAATGTAATGCTTAGAGGTCAGAATGTAAGTAATGACACAGAAGTTGTTAGGAGAGCTAAGATAGCTAAGTTCTTACTCCATAGACTACTTAAGGTAATGGCTGACAGGTCCCTTGAGGTCGCTGGAGCTAAAATAGCGTCCCTAGACCTACCTGAATCAAGGATATTCGCAGGTCTCCTCGGGGTTGCAGCTACCGAATTTGCTAAAATCAGTAAGTCAGACGTAGTGCTAGTAAGGAGAGAGGAGGGCAAGGTAGTAGTTACTGTCAGGTCACTTAATGACAGGGCATTCAGGATTTGCAGGGAATTAGCTCACCGAGTAGGTGGGAGGTACGGAGGGCATGCTGAGGCGGCATCTGCTACGCTTCCTGACCTAGCACTTAGAGAGGCCGTATCAATTATTGCTGAGGTACTCAGGAATGTCCCTAAGTAGAGTTGAGTACCTACATGACGTCTCCCCCGAAGAACTGCAATACCTAATCAGGAAGTGGTTTAGAGCTGCTACAATGGTCATAGTTACCAGGTGCAGAATACACTACTCAGGTAGGGCATCCAGCGAGGCTGGAGAAGCCTCTAGACTAGTAATAATTAAGGAAGACGGCACAGTACTGGTACATGAGGGTACTGGCAGAGAACCAATTAACTGGCAGCCTAAGGCTCAAGTATTTGTCAGGGAAGTTGAGGGCAAGACCGAAATAGTTGCTATTAGAAGTAGGCCGAGAGAGGAGCTTAGAATCGAGGTTCTGGAGCCCTCATCAGTACTAATTACTAGGCTAACCACAGCTAAGTTCATTTTAGAGAAAAGCGAGAAGGACTTAGTTGATAAGATAGCATCTAACCCATCAATAATTGAAGATGGTGCACATCTTATTGCCAGAGAAGTAACAACACCTCATGGAAGAATTGACGTTATGCTTAGGGGGAAGGACGGTAAGGTGGTAGTTGTTGAGGTTAAAAGGTCACTAGCTGACGTGGACTCCGTATATCAGCTGAAGAGGTACATAGAGTACTATAGGTCATTAGGCATAGATGTTAAAGGAGTTATTGCAGCACCCAAAATTAGTCCTAAAGCACTAAAACTAGCGCAGAAATTGAAATTAAACTATATCAGAATTGGGGTCTGAGAGTACAAATATACGTTAGTACTATTTCACCTAACATATATTCTAATTCTACAGCAGTAAACTGAGATGCGCTAGCTGATCTGAAGTACAATTATGATGCAAATTAATATGTCAAAAGTAAAGGTTAAGTATTAATTAGTATACGCATAAATCTGGGTTGGGTGTCGTGGTGCATAGTGAGTCAGGTACTAACATAAGTGTTGAGGAGTATGATCAGGAAGTTAGGAAACTACTGGACAGACTGACAGAGGAGCTAATTCATGGTAGGGGTGTCGAGGAGAACCCCTGCTGCAGAGTCCTTAACAGAAACTTTAGTGAAGTAAGTAGTGCTGGGGAACTCAGTGAGCTACTAAGCCAGTGTAAGGTAGTTTTCATAAATTTCTACTCAACATACTGCCCGCACTGTATGATGTTTGACAGGGTGTTTAGGACCGTAGGTGCTAGGTATTCGAGGAATGCACTCTTCATTAGGGTCAATGTCATGTTGAGTCCGGATATAGCTATGGCTTTCTACGTCATGGGGGTCCCAACAACAGTAGCTGTTGTGGATGGTACTGAGGTCGATAGAGTTATCGGTCTTGTACCACCAAGTGAATTTGAGGTATTTGCGAGAAGGGTTATTGAATCCTACCCCTGCGAGAAGTAATATTTTGTAATCAGATCTACTTAAGTTTAAGTAAAGAACATTAAGCGTTCAGTATATTCTACGTTAGGTGGTGTATGTGGGTGAACTACGTGACTTACCTGTAGTCGTAATTATTACTGTGCCTAATGATGATGTAGCTAATAAAATAGCTAATATGTTGGTTAGCGAGCACTTAGCAGCTTGCGTTAACATAGTTCCCGGCATAACATCTATATACTTCTGGAAAGGGGAAGTGTATAGAGATGAGGAATTACTATTAATTATTAAGACTAAGGCATCGCTAATGAGTAAGCTGGTTAGTGCCGTACGTAAACTACACCCGTATTCAGTCCCTGAAATTATTGCCTTACCTGTGATTTCCGGATTTGAAGGATACCTTAAGTGGATGGAGGAAGTAACTAAAGAGGATTAATGTTTGTGATTTTAACTCTATTATATCTGGGAAATTAGGTGTTCCTAATGCTTGACAGCGCGCTGACCTGCAGGAAAGGAGAGGTTCTCATTGACTCACACATACACCTTCATGAATATGGTGATGAGGTGTACAAGTATTGTGGAATTCACTACCTGTACCTGATAGCTGTTTCAGATGATCTTGAGTCATCTAGGCGTACCCTAGAATTGAGGAATAATTGCTGGAATGTAATACCTGCTGTTGGCATTCACCCCTGGAGTATTAGTGAGGGCGCTGACAAGTACTTAAGTCAAGTGCTTGAATTAGTTAGTGAGGCTAATTTCGTAGGTGAGGTGGGACTGGACAAAAAGTTCGTTCCTCAAACTTATGAAAAACAGTTAACTGTCTTTAGAGAATTTCTCAAGGTAGCTAAAGAATATGGAAAAGGAATTTCAGTTCACGCAGCAGGAGCCTGGGTTGATGTGTTAAGGGAGCTCGAAAAACATGATGCTAAAGTAGCTGTAATTCACTGGTATACCGGTCCGACTGAATTATTGAATACAATTAAATCCCTTGGTTATTACATAGGTGTTAACCCAGCCATTAAAATTCAGAAGAAGATGAAAGAAGTTGTTAAGGCAGCACCACTCGAAATACTTTTAACTGAATCCGACGGTCCTTACAACTACAGGAAGCTGAAATTAGGGCCGGAGCTAATACATGATACAATTAAAATTATTGCTGAGTTAAAAGGCATTAGTGAAGCTGAAGTTGCTAATGCTATAAAGCAGAATTTTAAGTCATTAATGAAGAAGCTGGGTATTAGTATTAGTTTGATTTAACAGTGGTAGTTCTACGTCATAACTCCTAATACGTAGATCTAATATTAGGTGATGACCGACCTGGAAGCTGACTCGTGATGACCCACGCAGACACTGAATACTTACAATAATATAATATTGAGTTATTAACCCATTCTCTAGTGGTTGTAGGGCGTAATTCTTGAGTAGAGTTAGAATTGCTGTTGTCGGTGCTGGCGCGTGGGGTAGGAATATTGTCAGAGCACTTAAGGAGCTAGAAGCAGAGGGCTTAGTTAGAGTTGAAGCTGTAGTTGATGCTGATGAGAGTAGAGCTAGAAGTATAGCAGCAGAATTTAATGTTCCCTTGTATTCTACAGACGTACTTGAGATACCTTCCAGAGGAATTAATGCTGCAGCAGTAGCTGTCTCAATAGACCAGTTAACTACCGTTTCTAAGCTACTTATTGATAAAGGCACCCATGTATTCGTGGAGAAACCTGTTTCAACAGAGTCCAGTGATGTCTTGGAGTTAATTAAGCTTGCTAGAGCAGTAGGTGTTATTACCCAGCCAGGATTTATTGTGAGGTTCGACCCAGTAGCTAAGGCTTTAAGGGAGCTACTCAGTGTTTATAGGCCAGCTAAATACATTGTGTTTAAGAGATTGTCAAGAAGACCTGAGCACCGATGGAAGTTTCCCATAGTCTTTGACTTAATGATACATGATATTGACTTAACCCAGTACTTTCTAGGCAGGAAGAAGTGGAAGGTGCTATCAGTTAATGCGATTGAGTTTATGAAAGGTGCAACACATACTCTTGAAGTCGTGATAGAGTATGGACAAACATTAATTACTTACTTAGCTGATGGATTACTTCCCGT
>Ga0190363_1002013_pt1 | contig 11834 bp, 13 predicted proteins | sample 48721867_MG_FD_161272 | JGI IMG/M metagenome (GOLD analysis project Ga0190363, IMG submission 161272) | Hydrothermal vent microbial mat bacterial communities from Southern Trench, Guaymas Basin, Mexico - 4872-18-6-7_MG | ecosystem: Environmental > Aquatic > Marine > Hydrothermal vents >...
TTTGCGTTCTCATAAAATTTAGTTTTAAAAGCAGGTCTTAATCGGGGAAAAGAGACTGTATGAGGTCCTATTCCAAAACAATTTTCTAATTCCTTAGCATGAGAAAGCAATGCCATTACCTCAAACCTCCAGTCATATAAACCAAACAAAACCCCTATCCCCACATCATCAATTCCTGCCTCAAAAGCTCTATGCATACAATACAGTCTCCAGTAATAGTTATGCTTTATGTCTCCTTTTGGGTGAAGTTTTTCATAAATCTTTTTATTGTAAGTCTCCTGAAACACCTGATATGTGCCAATACCCACACTTTTTAACAATCTTAATTCTTCTACATTTAAAGGTGGAGCATTAACATTTACTCTTCTAATATTTGAGATACCCTTTCGTGTTTTCACCCTCACCTCATAAATTTTTCTTATAGTTTGAACCATATAATTTATATCTGTTAAAGGATGCTCCCCATAAACTACAATTAATCTTTTATGGCCTATCTTTCCTGTAAGGACTTCTACTTCTTTCTCTATTTCCTCTAAGGACAACTTTTTTCTTTTTATTTCTTTATTCTGAGCTCTAAATCCACAATAAAGACAATTATTCACACAGAAATTGGCACAATATAAAGGAGCGAAAGTAACTATTCTATTATCATAAACCTTCTTTTTAACCTCTAAAGCTACCTGATAAAGTTTTTGCCATAAAGATTCATCTTTTATATTTATAAGAGTCGCTAATTCCTCCAAATCTAAGGTTTTTATCTCCAAAGACTTTTTTAGAATATCATCTACTTTTTTTGGATCCGGTCTTTCTCTCTCTAAAAGTTCGTATATTTTTTTCTCATCTATAAAGTTTTTATCCTCTTTCCTTTTTAAAATAGAAAAATTAATCTCTTTAATTCTTTTTTCTACCCACTCTTTAATTTCTACCTCTTCTTTTCCTTTAATATCTACCTCTCTCAACATAACTTGTATGGAGTAAATGATGGGAAAGTCTACTTAAAGGTTTTCCTAAAAATTCTTCATAAAGTTTTTTGATTGCGGGGTTCTGGTGAGATTTTCTTAAAGGTTTATTTTTATCTTCTATATAAAGAGATTTTGCTCGCAACCTTCTTATCTCATCATTTGTAGGAAGGGGCTGGCCTCCTCCTCCCAAGCATCCTCCCGGACAAGCCATTACTTCTATAAAATGATAATCAGACTTTCCTTGATTTATCTCCTCAAGTAATACCCTTGCTCCTGATAAACTATGAGTTACAGCTACTTTAAGCCTCATTCCATCCAAAACTATCTCTGCTTTTTTTATCTTCTCCATACCTCTTACTTCTTCAAAATCTATTCTTTCTAAAATCTTTCCTGTCACCACCTCATATGCTGTTCTTAAAGCTGCCTCCATAACTCCTCCGGTTGCCCCAAAAATTACACCTGCTCCTGTAGAGATTCCTAAAGGCTCATCAAAATCTTCTTCCTCTAAATTCACAAAATCAATCCCTGCTTCTTTAATCATTCTCGCAGCTTCTCGTGTAGTTAAAACAAAATCCACATCAAAAAACTTATCTTCTTCCTTCAATCCTAATTTCTCTTTCCAATAATAAAAAGCAGAACACATCTCAGGACGTTTAGCCTCAAACTTTTTAGCTGTACAGGGCATTATGGAGACCACCACTAAATTCCTTGGATCTATATTTAATTTCTGAGCATAATAAGTCTTAGCTATTGCTCCAAACATCTGTTGAGGAGATTTACAGGTAGATAAATGCGAACGCAGCTGAGGATAAAAGTGTTCCAGATATTTAACCCAACCAGGAGAACAAGAGGTAATCATTGGCAAAACTCCTTTATTTTTTATTCTTTCTATCAACTCATAAGCTTCCTCCATAATAGTTAAATCAGCACCAAATTGAGTATCAAATACTTTATCAAAACCTAATCTTTTCAAAGCAGAAGCCATTTTTCCTGTAACTAAACTTCCTTTATCCATACCAAATTCTTCTCCAATAGCAGATCTAACAGCAGGAGCTGTCTGAACAATTACAAATTTTTCAGGATCTGCCAAAGCTTGCCAAATTTTATCAATTTCTGTCTTTTCTTTTAAAGCTCCTGTAGGACAGACTAAAATACATTGACCACAAGTTACACACTCAGAGTTATTTATACCTTCATTAAAAAAAGTAAGAACTTGGGTTTTGTCTGATCTATTTGCAAACTCAATAGCTTCTACCCCTTGAATCTCTGAACAAACCCTAACACATCTACCACACAAAATACATTTATCAAAATCTCTAACTATAGCTGGAGAGGAAAAATCAATCTCATAATGATATTTTCTGGCTTTTTTAAATCTTAAATCTCTTATGCCTAACTCATATGCCAGTTTCCTTAAATCACAACTCTCACTCCTTTCACAAGTAAAACAATCCTCAGGATGACTTGCCAAAAGCAGCTCTACAATAAGTCTTCTTGCTCTTCTTACACGGGGAGAATTTGTTTTTACCACCATACCTTCCTCTGCTAAAGTAGCGCAGGAGGCTTCTAATCTCTTTCGTCCTTCTATCTCCACCACACACACTCGGCAGGCTCCATAAATAGATAAATTTTCATGGTAACACAAATGAGGAATGTTTATCCGGGCTTTCTTTGCTGCCTCAAGAATAGTAACTCCTTCTTCTACTTCTACTTTTCTACCATCAATAGTTAAGGTAATTTTTTTCATTTTCCTATCCTGCAAACGCCTACTTTACATTTTTTTTCTACAATATGCTCTTTAAATTCCTCATAAAATTTATCTATACTGCTTCTTACACAATTTAAAGCTGCCTGTCCTAAACCACATAGAGAAGTATCTGCTAAAACTTCTTGCAATTCTTTCAAAAGCTCTAAATCTGATAAATCTGATTTTCCTTCAGATATAAATTCCAATATCTCTTTTGCTTTTTTTACCCCTTCCCTACAAGGAGCGCACTTTCCACAGGATTCATGATTAAAAAAATCCAAAATTCTTTTATTAATATCTACCATACATCTTTTCTCATTTATAACTATCACAGCTCCTGAACCCAAAATACTACCTTTCTTCTCAACTTCTTTATAATCCATAACAACATCTAAATCTTCTTTAAGTAAAATTGGACTAGAGACTCCTCCAGGAAGTATAGCTTTTATCTCTCCTTTAGGACCTCCTGCATATTTATAAATTAAATCTTTTAAAGTAACATTTGTAGGCAACTCATAAACACCAGGCTTTCTAATATCACCTGATAAACAATATAATTTTGTTCCTGGAGAATTTTTTGAACCTATTTTTGAAAACCACTCTCCCCCTTTTAAAATTATATGAGGAATATTTGCTAAAGTCTCTACATTGTTTAAAACTGTAGGTTTATTTTTAAACCCAGCAAATGTTGGAAAAGGAGGTTTTATTCTGGATTGCCCTCTTTTTCCTTCTAAAGACTCTAATAAAGCCGTCTCTTCTCCACATACGTAACTTCCTGCTCCTTTATAAAGAAAAATTCTAAAAGAAAAACCAGAATTTAAAATATTCTCACCTAAAAATCCATAAGCTTCTGCTTCCTTGATAGCTCTTTCTAAAACTTCATAAGCTTTAAAATATTCACCTCTGATATAAATAAATCCACACTCAGCTTTTATCGTATAAGCACAGATTATCATTGCTTCTATTATTGAATGAGGATCTTTTTCTAAAATTATCCTATCTTTAAAAGTTCCCGGCTCACCTTCATCAGCATTACAAACTACATATTTTGGAAAATCTTGAGCTTTATAAGCTAATTCCCACTTCAGACCTGTTGGGAATCCTGCTCCTCCTCTTCCCACCAATCTCGATTTTTTAATTTCATCTAAAATATCCTCTGGCCTCATTCTTAAAGCTTTTTTTAAAGCCTTGAAACCCGAGTTTTTAAGATAACTTTTAATATCAGGTTTATAATTTTGTTTCTCTATTCTTTTTAAAAGTATCTTCATTATTCTTTTTTATACTTGGAAAGTATCTTCCTCACTTTCTGAGGAGTTAAATTCCCATAAACCTTTTCATTTATCATCATTGCTGGTGAGATATCACACAATCCTAAACAAGAGGTTACCTCTAAAGTAAATTTTTTATCTTTGGTAGTTTGACCCTCTTTTATACCCAATTCTTCTTTTATAACTTCTATTATTGTTTTTGCTCCTTTAAGATAACAAGATAAAGAATTACATACTCTAATTACATATCTTCCCTGTTTTTTTAAACTAAACATAGAATAAAAAGTGACTGTACTCCACACCTTTACCTTGGGAAGTTGAAGTTTTTCAGCTAAATATAAAGCTATCTCTTTGGAAATATAACCGAATTTTTGCTGTGCTAAATGTAATAATGGTAAAAGCGCCTGACTTCTCTCAGGATAAAAATTAATTATTTCCTCACACCTATTTTTATATTCTTCAAATTCTTTTTCTTTCATATCTTGTGAATTTTTTCACAATTTTTTTAAAAAAAATAAAAAACTCTTACAAGTATATCAACAAATTCATTCTTGTCAAGTACTCATTGTGTAGCATAGTGTCAAGAAAATTGTGGACTTTTTAATTTATTGTTTTATACTCCTTCATTAATGCTAACCTCCTGTATTTATATAATGTATATAGTATCTAGCAACTCTTGCAATGAATTCAGGATTAGAAACCTCTATAATAGAGTTTATTTAGAAATAAAAAGCTACGTTATTTACTGAATTTATACACTACACAAATAAAAAGAATAGGTTTTGCTTTCTTTATTCCTGTTTAAGGTAAATTGCCATTTAAATAGTAAATTATCCTCACAAGTTATTCCTTTAACAACATCCAAATCTTCATCTCCTTTCTTTAAATAAAACCTTAATGGTTTAAATCATCCCTAAATGCAAAAGGTTACTTTTATTATTCTGTTAGGGGGGAAGTTCACAGAATGTTTTGTATTATCGCAATATACATTGCTTAAATATATAGAAAAATAGAAGAAGGATGATACAATTATAAAGAGATGAGAAAGAAAAAAGGTTTTGTTGAGATATTGGAAGAGTTTCATAAAAAAGGTATCAAGTATATAATAGTTGGTGGGGTGGCAGTAAACTTGCATGGTATTCCTCGTATGACTTATGATCTGGATATACTTCTTAAGATGGAAGATGAGAATCTGGAAAAATTTATTAATCTAATGGAGAGGTGGGGATATAAACCTAAAGTTCCTGTTAAAATACATGATTTTATTAAAAAAGAAAAGAGAGAAGCTTGGATAAAAAATAAAAATATGAAAGCATTTACTCTATTTAATCCTGATGCTGTGGTGAAAGAGATCGATGTGGTAATAAACAGTCCTCTTGATTATGAGAAGGCAATTAAAAATGTAAAATATATTAAATCAAAAAGAGTTAAAATTCCTGTGGCAGGAATAAAAGATTTAATTAAGATGAAGAAAAACACAAAAAGAGAGCAAGATATTTCCGATGTAAGATATCTAAAAAAATTGTTAGAATATGAGAAAGGGATTTAGCTATTACATTGAAGAGGAAAAAATTAAAGAATACAGAAAATGGTCTGCTGAGGAAAAATTAAGATGGCTTTCTTATGGTAATAGATTAAGAGAACTTTATCCTAAAAAAGTAATCAAAATTCAGGAGAAGTTTAGAAAAGGAGAGATTTAAAAAGTAGATAAATTTTTTGTCTCTTCAAACTTTTTCTTTAAGAAGAGATTTAACTATCTGGAAAATAAGTGGATTTTTGATATAATTTAATGGCATAATTTTCGGGAGGTGGCGCAGGCTGGAGGAGCGCACTTGGTTTGGGACCAAGGGGTCGTGGGTTCAAATCCCACCCTCCCGAGAGATAGAGTTTTATAAAAGGGGGGAAGATGAAGAAAATTTTCTTTTTATTATCTTTAATGTCATTATTTATCACCTCTTCAGTTAAAGCTCAACAAATAAAGCAGGAAGAAAATAAAATTATTACCAGTGGAGAAGCAACAGTCTGGGTAGAACCGGATAGAGCAAGAATATTTTTGGGTATTGAGACTTTGCAGGAAACAATTGATGCGGCTCATAAAGAAAATGCAGAAAAAATGAGGAAAGTTGTAGCTGCCTTGAAAGCACTTAAAATAAAAGGAATGTTGATTAAAGCTCCCAGTTACAATGTTTCTTTGGTTAAGGAACCGACTTATGAAGCAACAAAAGCGGGTCGGTTGCCTAAGATTATTGGTTATAAAGTAACACAGAATTTTACTGTTCTTTTAAAAAATAAAGACCCTCTTATTTTATCTAAGAATGCTTCTTATGTTATTGATACTGCATTAAGAAATGGCGTAAATATTATAGAGAAAGTAGTCTTTTTTAAAGAAGATGATTCTCAAGAGAGACGCAAAGCATTAAAATTAGCAGTTAAGGATGCAATTTCTAATGCTAAGACCATTGCTGAAGCAGCAGGAGTTTCAATTAAAAGTTACACTTTGATTAATTCTTCTACATATTATTGGCAACCTCCTCAAATAGTTCAAATGACTCAAGCATTTACGCCACAAGAGGCAGGCAGAGCTACTACAACATTAATTGCAGGTAAAATTCCAATTTCCTCTAAAGTCCAACTACATTGTATAGTTAAATGATACTAAATAAAAGTAAATAAATTGGTTCGCCGATGAGTGGTTATCAAAGAATAAAAGAAAAGTGGTTTAAGTTGAGTTTAACTGAACAACTTGCTAATATTGGAAGTGAAGTAATAAGAGCGATAAATTGGAAAGAAAAAGGCAAAGAGAATTATTCTAAAGAGGCTACTCTACGTGCTATGGAGTTGATAGATTTGACAATAAAAGATAAGAAAAACAGATACCGACTTAAGGAAGTTTTACGTTTAAGAGAGTTATTAGCAGATTTTTTGTGGTTTGATAATCAATACAATTCTACCGCAGAAAGTTTCAAAAAATTATTTTTTATGCTTTTAACTATTATATAAATAATGTAAAATAAAAATTAATATAAAACAATTTTTTGAAAAAAATGCGCCCGTAGCTCAACTGGATAGAGCATCTGCCTTCTAAGCAGAGGGTTGCAGGTTCGAATCCTGCCGGGCGCGTTCATATTTTAAGCGATGAAAAAATTTATTTATTTATTGCTTCTTTTATTTTTTATTTTTTTATTTTCGGGAATAGGATTTTATGTTTTTTTAAATATCAAAGGCAAAGAGATTTTATTAAATACACTCGAGAAAAAATACAAGATAAAAGCAGAGTTAAGAAATCTATATGTAAGTTTCCCTTTAAAGGTTAAATTAGAAAAATTTTCCTCTCCTGCTTTTTCCTTCTCTTTATTAGACTTTGAAGTTACAGGAATAAATCTTTTTAAAAAAAATATAACCTTAGATAACGTTTATCTTGATGAATTACGACTGACAATAAAAAGAAAGAAAAATGGCAAAATTGCTTTTCCTTTAGCATTAAAAGAAACTGAAGAAAAGAACTATTCTGCAATGAGTTCTAGTCCCTCAGGAAAGTTTAAATTTTCTTTTGTTTTCAAAAAAGTATTTGTTGACCATTCTGCTTTGACTTTTTTAGATGAGAACTTTACTCCTCTCCTGAAGTTACAGTTTAAAGATATAAGAGCAAAATTGGAAAATTTCAATTATCCAATAAAAAATAAATTTTATATAGAATTAACCTCTTCCCTGAAAAGAAAAAATATTTTTATGGAGGACATTTTGAAATTTAAAGGATGGATAGATAAAGAAAATAAAAATATGGATGCTCAGTTGAAGATAAAAAATTATGATTATTTTGCTTTTGCTGATTATTATCCTCCTTTCTGGAAACCAGAAAACTTAGAGTTAAAAGAGGCTTATTTATCCCTGGATGTAAAAGCAGTTTCTTTAAACAATGAAATGAAAATAGATGGAATTTTATATTTAGATAGATACGCTTTTTTGAAATCTCCTCAGGAATCTTCAAGAGTAGAATCCCTCATGAAGATAATTAATCTTTTCAAAAAAGATGAAAAAGGTAGACACTATTTTCGCTTCCCTACCTTAAAAACACGGATGGATAAATTAGAAATTGATTTTTCTTCAGTATGGAAGGATTTGGCAAAAAGAGTGGAGGTAAGTTTTGCCAATACAGTATTAGATTTTTTAAATAGAACAGCTAACCAAATGATTGAGAAAGGAACTAAAGAGATAAAAAGAATTGGTGTGGATGCTCCTGTGGAGACAATAAAAGGTATCTTTGATATTTTGGAAGGACTAATTCTTCCTAAGAAAGAAGAAAAAGAAGAAAAGGAAAATAAAAAGGATAAAGATTTTCTCAGACAACTTCAGGATTTTTTAAAGAATAGGAACTCAAAATAAGGTGGGCGTAGCTCAAGTGGCGAGAGCACCTGACTGTGGCTCAGGTGGTTGGGGGTTCGAATCCCCTCGCCCACCCCTGATTGGGCAAAGACGGTAACTCCTCCCACAGATGCCACACCTTTAGAAAATCAAAAAATCATCCCCCACTCAAAAACATATTCTTTTAGCCTCAATAATCTACCACCAATCCCTAAAACGAATCGCAAAGAGCTTAATTTAAGTTATGAAGATGTGAGGCAGAAGAAAAGTAGGGGGGTGAAAAGATTAAAAGGACGGATATAACATCTTGCGAATAAACAAATTTTAGTTTTGTCGAATTTGGATATGGTGAAATAGAGTTATATATCCATTGTTATGAAAAACTATTTCCTTATCATTTGATGTTTTTAGAAGCATATGAAAATAAAGCCATTTCCACATCAGCACATGTCCAAACACCCGGTGTTCTTAAACCCTCTTTCAAAAAATCTTTAGGATGAGGACAAAATTTGCCTGACTTGTTCAAAAAATGTGCGAAAAACCTAAGAATGTTAATCCATGTAAAATACTCGCTTGGCCATGCTGATTGATTCTTTGGAATGCATTGACCGTCCTTACGTACTTTCAGAGATAGCCACTCTTGTCGTTTTGAATTAGGATCTCCTTCTCCTACTACCCGTACAATGCGAGTGTCTATGGCCCCAAATTCTGAAGGAAGAGCAAAACGTAGAATTTTACTTAGATATGTAGGACCTAAACCTTTAGTGTTCGCTTGTAATTCCTTTAATGGAATTAATGGATCTTTTTCAATTCTCTTGTCAGGATAGCCATTTTTATCATATAGAGACAGAGGTAAGATTTTAGGACTCTCAATTTTTTGCAAATTAAATTTCTTTTTGCTCCCCCATGTAGCAACAGACAAAATATCTTCCTTTCTCAGGAAGTTATTTCTTGCTATATTAGTAATTTCTTTTTCAAGTTTCAATATATCTGGAAAACCATTTTGCCAAGTATCTCTATGCCATCGGTATTCTTTGTATAATTCAATAAAATTATGATTCTTAACAAAATTCTCTAACTTATTCTGTAAATCGTAAGATAAATTTATTGGTGCAAATGGCATTTTCTGTGCAAGGTAACTTTTCTGCCTCCTTCTACTAACTCAATTTCAGACAACGCTTGGCGGATATACGACGTTGTGATCGAAGGGAGCAATGTCCCAAAGGACAGGGTGTTAGTCCGAGCGTATGTCCGCCTGTTAGCAGACCCGAAAGGCGAACCTGCGACAGCAGGCGAAAAGTTCTTCACACCGCCGAAATTTCTAATCATATCCTTCACCAATAATCTCCCAATTATCTTTAAATTTCTCGTATTCTTTTGGCTCCAACCAATAACTTTTCTTGTTATTTTTTACTCCTTCGTGAATTAAGCCATTGTTTTTTAACTTATCAATTTTTGCAATGAAAATTTCTGGTTTTTCATTAAATACCTTTCTACAAATTATTAGGAATTCTCCAAATAGATTTTCTAAACTGCTTCCAAAAGGGACTGGGTCTTTTTTGCTCAAGGATTTCACTTGTATTGTATGTATTCGTTTCGCTTTTTCACTGAAAATAATTATGTCTATTCCTTTTGTATTTCGTGATGTTGGTAATACGTTCCACCCTCTTTTCGACAATTCATAGCAAACATAGTAAAGTCCAGTGTTTCCCACAATCTGATTTGACGGCTTTCTTCTTCCTTTTTTATTCATTTTATTTCCTCCTCATATAATTAGGCATCGTGCGGAGTTTCTGCTAACGTTCTGGGCATATCCGAAATTCCGAGTGAAGCGAGGAATTTGGAAGAAGTGATAGCGAAGTCAGATGCACACCTGTTAAGACTTTCAAAAATAGAAATAAGGGTAATGCCTTCCCTGTCAGTTAAAGCATGTATCTTAAAACCATGATCTAATTTTACATCTAGAATGGATGAATCAGTATTCGCTAAAAAACCCATAAAGTGTATTTTCTTTTTAGGCATTTCCATCTTTAATTATCAATTTATTATTTATATCTTTTGAATTTAATATACTACTTTCATCCACGATTTCACTTAACGGCTGGCGGATATGCAAAGTTGCCCACGAAGTGGGCAAATTCTCGAAGGGCGGGACGTAAGCCCAAGCGTATATCCGCCTGTTAGGCGTGGACGATAGCCCCAAAGTGAGCGTAAGCGAACGAAAAGTCGGAAGTAAATGATTCATTTCCAATCTTCTTTATATAACTTTCTTTATTGTTGCTTTACTCGTGTCTGGTGGTAGAGCTATCTCTGAATTTTTAAGTCCTATCATAACATCTATTGTAGCGTTGCTAATATCCAAGTCTATAATCTTTGTATTTCTAATATTAAAAACACTTATATTTGCACCACTTGCATCTAAAATATTTATTACTGCTCCATTAATATCCAATTTTTCTATTTTCGAATTGCTTACGTCTAATAAATTTATTTTTGCATTAATGGCATTTAATTTTCTTATTTCCGAAGCAGAAGCATCAACTTTATTCAATTTCCCATTTTCTATGTTTATTGCGCCTATTTTTGCAGCAGAAACATCCAAACGTCTTATTGTCTTTCCTTTATATGGTAATTCCTCTATATTTGCTTCGCTATGATCAAAGATTTCTCCTTTCTCACCAATACCTTTCAGCGCATCTCCTATAATCCGTGTTACTTCTCCTATAAGCTTTTCTAATATGACTTTTCCAGCCGTTTCCCACATAAAACATTCCCCTTTATTTTTCTAACATTACGTAACCTTATTTCTTTACCCGATTACGCCTAACTCAGGTATATACGAACTTTTCTATCTCTTAAAATTATATCCCTCCCTTTCATATCCTTCAATTAAAAATTTTTTGTCACACTTCCCCCAATCCTTGGCATATCTCTATAAGCGAGGAAAATAAAGATGAGAAAAAGAAATAACCCAAATCTATCAAATACTCAACAAAACTTTCAAAGACATAAAATTCCCGCAGGCAAAGATTAAATTCTACCACATAAAAAGACCTGCAATCTTCCACAAAATTTATCCTTATAGACAACAAAACTCTCCTTATTGGTTCCTAAAACTTATCTTTCAATGGATTAGAAGACAACAAAGAGATAATGGCAGAGATATCCAATAAGAAAATCTTAGAACTCATAAAGAAAATTATTAATAAAGATTACTGAGGATAAAAAGTGTAAGATAAACTCCAAAGTTGCACAAAGTGGCATAAAGGTACATTAAATAGCTTCTTATCAAAGAATGATAGGGGGTTTTAGGTGTATAATCAGGTGCCTTTACTTTTCTTAAGAAGTGGTAGATTGGCTGTAAAATTTAACGATGATTTGATATAATAGTCTTTCAAAAAGGAGTATATTTTGAATACCCCTTCCAAAACAGTCTATTTTTTAGGAGCAGGCTTCTCAAAAGCAGTAGCAGATTTACCTACAATGGGAGAATTT
>Ga0190363_1002014_pt1 | contig 11833 bp, 10 predicted proteins | sample 48721867_MG_FD_161272 | JGI IMG/M metagenome (GOLD analysis project Ga0190363, IMG submission 161272) | Hydrothermal vent microbial mat bacterial communities from Southern Trench, Guaymas Basin, Mexico - 4872-18-6-7_MG | ecosystem: Environmental > Aquatic > Marine > Hydrothermal vents >...
AGAGGAGCCTCGAGGATCCCGAGGGGTTCTGGGGAGAGCTGGCGGAGCAGCTCGACTGGTACAGGAAATGGGAGAAGGTCTTGGAATGGGACTTCGAGAGACCTGAGATAAAGTGGTTCATCGGGGGGAAGCTTAATGTCTCCTATAACTGTCTGGACAGGCATCTTAAGACCTGGAGGAGGAACAAGGCTGCCCTGATCTGGCAGGGAGAGCCTCTGGAAGAGAACAGGGTCTTCACCTATCAGCAGCTCCATTATCACGTCTCCAAGTTCGCCAACGTCCTGAAGAAGTTCGGGGTGAAGAAGGGGGACAGGGTCTCCATATACCTCCCCATGATTCCCGAGGTCGCCATCGCCATGCTCGCCTGCGCGAGGATCGGGGCGATCCACAGCGTGGTCTTTGGGGGTTTCAGCGCCGAGTCCCTCAGGGACAGGATAAACGACTGCGGGGCTAAGGTCCTGATCACCGCCGATGGCTACTACAGGAACGGGAGGGTGATCCACAGCAAGACCAACGCCGATCAGGCCCTGGAGGAGTGCCCCCAGGTCGAGAAGGTGATCGTGGTGAGGAGGTTGGGGACAGAGGTATTCTTCAAGAGGGGGAGGGACTTCTGGTGGCACGAGGAGATGTCCCAGGATGACGTCAGGCCGGAGTGCGAGCCCGAGGTGATGGACGCCGAGGACCCTCTCTACATCCTTTACACCAGCGGGAGCACGGGGAAGCCGAAGGGGGTGATCCACACCACCGCCGGCTACCTCCTCTATGTCTCCCAGACCCTCAAGTGGGTCTTTGACATCAAGGAAGAGGACGTCTTCTTCTGTACCGCTGACGTGGGATGGGTGACCGGCCACAGCTATGTGGTCTACGGGCCCCTGGCCTTGGGGGTCACCAGCGTGATGTTTGAGGGGGTCCCTACCTATCCCACGCCGGACAAGTACTGGGAGATAGTGGAGAGATACAGGGTCACCAAGTTCTATACCGCCCCCACGGTGATAAGGGCCCTGATGAAGGAGGGGGAGGAGTGGGTGAAGAGGAGGGATCTGTCCACCCTGAAGATCCTGGGCTCAGTGGGGGAGCCGATAAATCCCGAGGCCTGGATGTGGTATTACGAAAACGTGGGCGGAGGCAGATGTCCCATCATGGATACCTGGTGGCAGACGGAGACCGGAGGGTTCCTCATCAGTCCCTTCCCGGTTACGCCCCTTAAGCCGGGCTCGGCCACCTTTCCCTTCCCCGGGGTCGAGCCGAAGATCCTTCGGGAGGACGGCAGCAAGTGCGAGCCGGAGGAAGGGGGATCGCTGGTTATGGCGAGGCCGTGGCCCGGGATGCTACGGGGGTTCTGGAACGACCCGGAGAAGAAGAGGTTCAGGGACACCTATTTCACCATGTTCCCCGGTTATTACTTTACCGGAGACGGGGCCAAGAGGGATGAGGACGGGTATTTCTGGCTGATGGGCAGGATAGACGACGTGATAAACGTCTCAGGCCATCGGATAGGGACGGCTGAGGTGGAAAGCGCCCTGGTCTCCCATCCCGCCGTGGCGGAAGCGGCGGTTATCGGATTTCCCCATGAGGTAAAGGGGCAGGGGATTTACGCCTTCGTCACCCTGAAAAGGGGGTTCGAGAAGAGCGATGAGCTGCGGAAGGAGCTCATCGGGCATGTGAGGAAGGTGATAGGCCCGATAGCAGCCCCGGATAAGCTGCAGTTTGCGGATGCGCTGCCCAAGACGCGGAGCGGAAAGATCATGCGGAGGATCTTGAGGAAGATAGCCGAGGGCCGTATAGAGGACCTGGGCGATACCTCCACTTTGGCAGAGCCCGAGGTGGTGCAGCGCCTGGTGACGGAGAGGATTTAGGTGGGAGTGCTTCGGCCTCGGGCGATATCCCGATAATCTTGGTGGTCCCCTTACAGGAGGGGGGAGCGAATGGCCTTCACCATTGCGAAACTCAACCAGCTCCCCAAGGAGGAGAGGGACTGTCTTTACCTTCAGCTTTTGCCCGAGGCCCTCTTCAAGAAGATCCCCCAGATAGATCCCCAGACCCTGACCAATCACTTAGGGGAGAAGGTGGTCCAGGGGATCTTCCCCGAGGACGAGAACTTCGCCTGCCTTGAGGTGAGGTACATGTCGGGGGACAGGGATTGCATCCTCGCCTGTCAGATCTCCCTGGACCCCTTCATGCGCGGTGTCTCCCTCGATTTCGTGACTATAAACAACCCCTTTGCCGAGAGGTATAATGTGGATGTGGACATCTTTGGGGGGGATACCCTTTATGGCACCAGGTCAAGGAACATCTACGAGGAGATCAGGGCGATGGAGGACGGGCTTGCCCCTGGCATGGTGAGGCCGGGGCTGCGCCTTCTCGGGGAGTTCATCAAGTGTTTGGAGAGGTTTACCCTCTCCATAGGCCTCAAGACCATCACCCTGGGGGCCCTTTATTATCACAACGCCATCTTCTGGGAGAGGTATGGTTTCAATTACTTCCGGGGGCTCAAGTTCATGCAGATGATCGACCGGGAGTTCCGGCCCGGGGGAGCGATATACGAGAGGCTTGACGGTTGCACCCCTTTCCGCAGGAGGGGGATGGAGAGGACGGTGAGAGGGAGAAGCTGGGCCATCTACGACGGTATCCTCTCCGATGCCTTGGGAGAGGACTGGGAATCCCCCCAGATGTACAAGATAATAGGCAGGGACTTTCACGTTAACACCTTTCCCGACCAGGTCTACTGAGCGATGGGAGGGGACTTTCAGCCGGTCCTGATAGTGCCGAAGGAGAAGAGGGGGCCTGTCCTCAAGCGGTGCACCTTCGGCTGCCTCAGGGGCCTTCACGCCCTTAACGTGACCAACGGATGCAGCCATTACTGCGTGTACTGTTATGCCAGGGGATACCCCCAGGCCCCTCCGAAAGGGGTGGTTGAGCTCTATGTGAACCTGCCCTCCCTTCTCGTCCGGGAGCTGGATAACCCTCGCAGGAGGGTTCGTCCCCAGCTCGTCGTCTTCAACACCGCCACCGATTGCTTCCAGCCCCACCCCTCGATCCAGGAGATAACCTTCAGGGCGATGGAGGCGCTCCTTCAGAGGGGCATACCCATCTCCTTCCTCACCAAGGGGGAGATAGGGGAGGGGTTTTTTGACCTCTTCAAGGACAGAAGGGAGTTGGTCAGGGCCCAGATCGGCCTCGTCTCGCTCTCCGAGGAGTACTGGCGCCGCTTCGAGCCCGGTGCGGCCCCACCCGAGAGGCGCCTGCAGAATATAGAGAGACTCAGAAGGGCAGGGATCACTGCCGAGGTGAGGATAGATCCCATCATCCCCTTCCTCACCGATGGGGAGGAGGAGATGAAGGCGCTCCTCAAGGCCCTGAGGGAGCTCGGGGTGAGGAGGGTCACCCTCAATTACCTCCACCTCCGCCCGGCCATTGAGGATAACCTTAGGCGGGAGCTCGGGTCCGTATGGGAAAGGGTCCTTCGGGTAGGGTACAGAAATCAGCCCTGGCGTAAGGTAGGTACCTCCACCAGGAGCAAGCTCCTTCCCAGACCCCTGCGCCAGAGGGGATATGAGAGGATAGTCTCCTTTGCTCGATCCCTCGGGATAGAGGCGGTCATATGCTCCTGCAAGAACCCGGATCTCAGGGGAGGGTTGTGTATACCTCCCGAGTGGAGGGCCCGGTATCCTCAGCAGCTTTCCCTTTTCTCCTCATCGAGGGGGGTCCAGCGACAGCCGAACTCCTCGAGGATGGAGAGGACCCTCTCCTCGTCCTGAGGGGAGAACTCCATCAGGAGCAGCCCCTCCTCGGGATCTATCTCGAAGGAAACCAGGGGACTGAGGAGGGCATAGAGCCTGTCTATGTCAGCGGTAACCCACCGGCGCTGAAGGAACAGAAGGTCCTCGGCGGTCTCTATGGGCTGGGGACTGGGGACCTGGAGGGGAATCTCCCTCTCCTTCACCTTCCAGCCGTATATTTGCTCCGTTATCCTCTTCGGCCGGACCGGCAGACCCGAACCTGCTCAGGTGAACCATAAATATCCCTTCATCCCTTGCATTTTCACCGCCCCATACCTAAACTTACCTGGGACAAGAAGGTTTAGCAAAAAGTTCTCGCTTCATCAAGGCTTCCCATTAAGGGCAGGGTCCTTGTTGCCGAAAAGGAAAGGAGAAAGAGATGCCCTTGGTCAGCGCAAAGGAGATCCTGGAGGCGGCCTCAAGCGGTGCTTATGCCGTCGGGGCCTTTAACATCAACAACATGGAGGTCCTTCAGGGGATAGTGTCCGCCTGTGAGGAGAGCGCCTCCCCGGTGATAATCGCCGTCAGCGAAAGCGCCATAAAATACGCGGGGTTCGATTACCTCGTCTCGATGGTGAGGACGGCAGCTGAGGGAAGTTTCATCCCCATGGCCCTTCATCTCGATCACGGCAGGGACCTCGAGGTGATAAAGAGGTGTATCCGAGGGGGCTTTACCTCGGTGATGATTGATGCCTCCCATCTCCCTTTGGAGGAGAACATCCGGGTGACCCGGGAAGTGGTGGAGATGGCCCACGCCGAGGGGGTCCCGGTAGAGGGGGAGCTCGGTCGTCTTAAGGGGATGGAGGATATGGTCTCGGTGCAGGAGCGGGAGGCCACCCTCACGGACCCTGAAGAGGCGGAGCGCTTCGTGGCCGAAACAGGGGTGGACTTTTTGGCCCCGGCCATCGGCACCTCCCACGGGGCCTTCAAGTTCAGGGGAGAGCCCAAGCTCGATATAGAGCGCCTGAGGGAGATAAAGCAGAGGGTCGGGATCCCCCTGGTCCTTCACGGGGCATCGAGCGTCCCTGGATGGATCCTCGAGATCCTCTCCCGTTACGGAGGAGAGCTGAAGGAGGCGAAGGGGGTTCCCCCGGAGGAACTCGAGAGGGCCATCGAGGCGGGCATCAACAAGGTGAATACCGACACCGACTTGAGGCTCGCCTTCACCGCTGCGGTGAGGAAGGTCCTCAGTGAGGCGCCCTCGGAATTCGATCCCCGGAAGATCCTCGCTCCCGCCAGGGAGCTGGTAAAGAAGGTGGTCTTGGAGAAGGTGAAGATCTTCAGGAGCGCAGGGAGGGTTGAGCGATGATATACACCATCACGATGAACCCTGCCCTCGACCGGACCATCGAGGTGGATGGGCTGGTGGTGGACGACGCCAACAGGATCGTCTGCGACACCCGCTATGCGGGAGGGAAGGGCATAGATGTCTCCAGGGTCATCAATGAACTGGGCGGGGAGACGATCGCCCTGGGGCTTGTAGGGGGGTACACAGGGCTTGAGATCGAGGGACGGTTGATAAACGAGGGGGTCCTATGCGATTTCACCAGGATCGCCGGGGAGACCAGGACCAACATCATCCTCGTCGACAGGAAGACGAGGAAGCAGTATCTCCTTAACGCCGCAGGGCCCACCGTCACCCCCTCGGAGATAGGGATGTTTTTTGAGAAGATCCGCTCCTTGCCCAAGGATCTCGACTTCGTGGTGATAAGTGGAAGCGTTCCCCCAGGGGTGAGCAAGAATATCTATGCTCAGGTTATCACCACGCTGAAGGCCCGAGGGATAGAGAGAATAGCCCTGGATGCCGACGGCGAGGTCCTGAGGCACGGCTGCAGGACGGGCCCCTACGTGATCAAGCCCAACGTGCACGAGTTCGAACGCCTCATCGGTTCCCCGGTAAAGGGGATGGAGGAGATGATAGAGGGGGCCCAGGAACTCCTCGCCTCAGGGCTGAAGGTGGTCCTCATCTCGATGGGGGCTGAGGGGCTCCTGGGGATAAGGAAAGGGGAGGTCTATCACGCCATACCCCCCCAGCTTGAGGTGGTGAGCGCAGTGGGTGCAGGGGACGCCACCCTCGCCGGTTTCGTCCTGGGGGTGACGAAGGGGATGTCTTTTGAGGAGTCCCTGCAATTGGCCACTGCCGCAGGGGCGGCCGTGGTCCTCACGCCCGGGACCGAGCTCTGCCACCGGGAGGACGTGGAGAGGATCATCAGGGAGGTGAAGGTGAACAGGGTCCGGTGAAGATCTGGAGGGGGTAATGGGAGGGGCAGTCAGACTGCGAAACGACTTCAAGGCGAGCGTCCTCAAGGGGATAAGGAGGCTCAGGAAGGCTGATCTGCTGGTAGGGATCTCCACCAAAAACGTGGAGACGACCATAATCCACGTGATGAACATTGCCGCCACGGGCCTTGTAGATTTCTTCCCGGATTACCGGGGAGCGGTGGTGGTCTGCGATGGTTACTCCACCGACCGGACCATGGAGCTCGCCCAGCTCTTCGAGCTTCCCTTCAGGGTGGGGAAGGTGGTCACCGAGGAGCTGGGAGAGCTGGGGAAGGGAAGCAGTGTGAGGACCATCTTCGAGATCGCCTTGAGGAGCAAGGCCGAATGCGTGGTATTGCTGGACGGCGACCTCCTGAGCGTGAAGCCCGAATGGATAGAACACCTGGGGAAGCCCCCCCTTTACGGGACGGCGGACCTGGTGGTCCCCTTCTACATCCGGCACAAGTACGACGGTCTCATCACCAACAATCTGGCCTATCCCCTCCTTCGGGCCCTCTTCGGGGTAGATGTGAGGCAGCCCATCGGAGGGGAATATGGCCTCTCCATAGAGCTGATAAAGAGACTCCTTGAGCATCCCCTCTTCCCCACGGGGTTTGGAATAGATATCTTCATCACCACGGTGGCCGCTGCCGAAGGGCTTGCCCTCCAGGAAACCCTACTGGGCCTGAAGCTCCACACCTCCACCCTCCAGTACTCCGATCCCAGGAAGCTCCTCCTTCCCATGTTCAGCGAGGTGGTGGGCACCCTCCTTGACCTGATGATCTACTATGAGGAGGTCTGGAAGGCGAAGCCCCCGCGTCGGGAGGTCTCCAGAGCGATGGCGAGGTACCGGGGGCTCAGGCCGCCGCCCACCGTGCTTAACCTCGAGAGGATGATCAGGCTCTTTCGCCAGGAATATGAGGAGTGCCGGGGGGTGATCCGCTCCCATCTGGAAAAGGGGCTTTTTGAAAAGCTCTCAAAGGGAATAAATGAGAGGATTGTAATAGACGCCGATCTCTGGTCCAAGTCCGTTTACAGTCTCGCCGCTGCCTACAAGCGGGAGGAACAGAAGCTGCCCATCATAAACGCCCTGCGTACCCTCTGGCTCGGCAGATTCATCACCTATGCTGAGGAGACGAAAGACCTGGGGGTGCAGGAGACAGAACGGGTCCTCGAGGATCAGGCGAGGATCTTTGAGGAGAACAGGGATTACCTCATCTCCCTATTTTGAGAGGACCTCCGAAATCTTCTCCCCGATGGTTGCCGGGCTCTCCACCACCTCCACCCCCGCCTCCTTCAGGGCCTCTATCTTGCTCTGAGCCGTGCCCGCTCCTCCGGAGATGATCGCCCCTGCATGTCCCATCCTCCTTCCCGGGGGGGCGGTCCTTCCGGCGATGAAGGCCACAACGGGCTTGGGGTAATTCACCTCGCGGATGTAGGAGGCGGCATCCTCCTCCGCCGTCCCCCCTATTTCCCCGATGATGAGCACCGCCCGGGTCTGCTCGTCCTCCCTGAAGAGCTCTAGCACCCCGGCGAAGTCAAGCCCTGTTATCTGATCCCCCCCTATTCCCACACAGGTGGACTGGCCGATCCCCAGCTTGCTCATCTGGTAGACCGCCTCATAGGTGAGGGTGCCGCTTCGGGATATCACCCCCACCTCCCCCTCCCTGTGGATGTAACCGGCCATAAGGCCCACCTTGGACTTCCCAGGGGATATTACCCCGGGGGTGTTGGGGCCTATCAGCCTTGCGGAGCGGGCCTCAAGAAAGGCCTTCGCCCTGATCATGTCGAAGGTGGGGATCCCCTCGGTGAAGCAGACGATAAGCCCAATCCCAGCCTCGGCTGCCTCCATGACCGCCTCGGCAGCAAAGGCAGCGGGGACGAATACTGCCGAGGTGTTGGCCCCGGTCTTCCTCACCGCCTCCTCCACGGTATTGAAGACCGGTACCCCCTCCACCTCCTGCCCCCCCTTCCCTGGGGTCACCCCGGCCACGACCTTCGTGCCGTACTCGAGCATCCTCTTGGTGTGGAAGCGTCCCTCCCCACCCGTTATTCCCTGTACCAGGACCCTCGTGGATTCATCTACAAGGATGGCCATCCCTTATCCCTCCTTCAGCATCTGGACGATCCTCTCTGTGGCCTCGGCCATGGTCCCCACGGTGATGAGGTCAAGGCCCGAGGAATCGAGGAGCCTCCTCCCCTCCTCCACATTGGTCCCCTCAAGACGGACCACTATGGGCTTGGTGAGGGTGATCTCCTTTGATGCCTCTATCACCCCATTGGCCAGGGTGTCGCAGCGGAGGATTCCCCCGAAGATGTTGATGAAGATGAGCTTCACGTCGGGATCGGCGTGCACTATCTTCAATCCCTCCCTCACCATTTCCACCGTCGCCCCACCTCCCACGTCGAGGAAGTTGGCCGGCTCCCCTCCGGCGAGCTTTATAAGGTCCATGGTGGCCATGGCCAGTCCTGCCCCGTTGACCAGACAGCCCACATCCCCCTTCATCTTTATGTAATTGAGGTTGTACTTTTTGGCCCAGGCCTCAAGGGGGTCCTCGGGCCCGGTAGCCATCTCCTGGAACTCGGGATGCCTCCTCAAGGCGTTATCGTCTATCTCCACCTTGGCGTCGAGGGCTACGAACCTGTCCCCCTCCTTCAGGGCCAGGGGGTTGATCTCGGCAAGGAGCATCTCCTTCTCGGTAGCGGCCTTAAAGAGTCCCATGGTTATCTTTACCCACTCGCTTATCCCCGCTCCTCCAAGCCCCATCTTGTAGGCCATTCTCCTCGCCTGAAAGGGCAGAAGGCCAAAGGCGGGATCTGCCTCTTCCTTTACTACCCTCTCGGGGTTCCTTCTCGCCACCTCCTCGATCTCGACCCCTCCCTCTGAGCTCCCTATCACCACCAAGCGACCCCTCCTCCGGTCAAGGGTCACTCCCAGGTAGAGCTCTCCTTTTATGTCCACTCCTTCCTCGATAAGGATCCTTTCGACCCTTTCAGTGGCCTTACCCATCTGGTAGGTGGAGAACTCTTTCCCCAGCACCCCGGCCGCCCAACTCTCGACCTCCTCTGGCGAATCGAGCACCGCGATCCCTCCTCCCCTTCCCCTGCCCCCGGCTTTCACCTGGACCTTAGCGGCAATCCTCCTCGAGCCGAGCCGTTCGGCTATCCGGCGGGCCTCCTGGGGACTTTCCGCCACCTCTCCCTTAGGGATCGGGATACCGTACTCTGCCAGGACCTTCTTCCCCTGAAACTCATAAAACCTCATCCCTGCCCCCTCTGATTTTTTGGGGATTTTACTCGATATGGGGGGAGGTGTCCAGCATCTACGGGCGAACTTTTGCTTGACTGCGGGGCAAGTTTCAGTTAAATTTTTTAACAGTTGGGGGATCGTCTAGCGGCAGGACGCAAGGCTCTGGACCTTGAAGCCGAGGTTCGAATCCTCGTCCCCCAGCCAGGTGGTCCCATCGTCTAGCGGCCTAGGATACTGGCCTCTCACGCCAGAGACACGGGTTCGAGTCCCGTTGGGACCACCAGATAATTTTTGGGAAGGAAGCTCCGGGGAGGGAGCTTTTTTATAATGTAACGATGCTTCCCGAAGAAGAAAGGATGAACCTCTCCCCGAAGGTCTCCTGTAGTTCCCTCTGCCCTTTCCACCCCGTGCAGTGCATGGGGCAGATGTAGTCAGGGGATAGTTCTTTGAGGGCGGTTATGGTCTTGGGGATCACCTCTTCCATCCCTGGGCCTGTGAGGTGGAAACCGCCGAGAATCGCATAGACCTTCTCTATACCGGTGAGCCCCCTTCCGTACAACGTGGTGTTGATGATCCCGGAATGCGCACACCCGGAGACCACCACGAGTCCCTTCCCCTCGAGCAGAAAATACAGGGCCATATCGTCAGCTATCTTATCAGGGACCGCCTTTCCTTCCTTCTCGCAAAAGGCCCCCGGTAGCCCCTTCTCATACTCTGTGATCCGCGGAATCTCCCCTGAAAGGAGGGCTTTACCGTTGAGAAGGGGGGTGGGGCCTTTGACCGTCCTTATCTCTGCCCCCTGAGCAGCGATCTTCTCCCTCTCCACCCGGGGGAAGTAGACCCTATCCCCTGAAGGAAAGGTTATATAACGAACGGGAAGGAAGGCCTCCTCATGGATGTAAAGGGGAAAGCCCTGGGGAACCCTCTGGAGGAAGGGGAAGAGGGCACCCAAATGGTCGTGATGCCCGTGGCTCACTACTCCGAAGGATATGTCCTTAGGGTCTATCCCCAGGACCTCCATGTTGTGAAGCAGCCCGAAATCTGTGAGGCCAAAATCCATGATAAACCTTTCGTCTTCTACGTCCAGGAGCAGGGATAAACCGTGCTCTGCTATCGGATTGGGTGCCATTTGCTCCCCTTTCATCACCGGCGGCCTCTTTACCCTTTCGTCAGAGGGGAGGAGTATGTCCACGTAGTTGTCAACGAGAATAGTAACCCTCAACTCCTTCACGGGCGTCAACTTCATTTCTCCCTCCTTTTTGGAGGATTCTAAAAGACCAAGGGAAGAGTGTCAAGGAAAGAAGAGGTTGTCGGAATGTTTGTCTTTTAAGAAAGTTTCTTGACATTTAACTCTATTTATTCTAACATTAATGTCTCTAAGCGGAACGAGGCCATCGTCAACTTCAAAGGGACGTGGGTGAAGGGTTGGATGGGCCTTTACGAGCTCTCCCTCCCTGAGCCTTTCTTCACCCTGGCATATAACGCTGGCCTCGGCTCCAAGAACTCCCAGGGGTTCGGGATGGTGGAGGTGGTAAGGGATGCTGAAACCAGAAGATAGCCCACTGGGGGTGACAGCACTTATTCACAGGGCTTTTGTAAACAGGTAAAGGAAGGTTTTCCTGGAACAAAATTTTCAGTTCCTTTGTCTGAGAGATGAGGAGAAGGATTGAATCAGGGGAGGAGGAGCTTCTTTACCGATGTAAAGAGAAGGATATTAAGGCCTTTGAGGTTTTGGTAAGGAGATATCAAAAGCAGATGTTGAACATTGCTTACAGGATGATAGGGGATTACGATGAGGCGTGTGAGGTAGTGCAAGATGCTTTCCTGTCCGCTTACAAGAATATCCGGAGGTTTAAAGGAAAGGCAAAGTTCTCAACGTGGCTTTGTACCATAGTTTTGAATCTATCCAAGAATCGCCTCAGACAGTTGAGGACCTGGAGCGATAAAAAGCAACTGAGTAATGACCCCTTGCCTTTGCAGACTGCTTCCCCTCAAGAGGATCTTGAGAGAAGGGAGATACAAAGAAAAGTACAGGAATGTATCGGCTTACTTGATCTCGAATTCAGAGAGGTCATCATCCTCAGGGATATCCAAGGCCTTTCATACGAAGAAATAAGCGAGGCGCTCAAGATACCCGGGGGAACTGTCAAATCGAGGCTTTTTAGGGCAAGGGAGGCGTTGCGGGATTGTTTAAAAAAGGCAATGGGGGATCTATAAGATGAAGTGTGGGGAGGTCCAGGAGAAACTTTCAGACTACATCGAAGGGGTTCTCCCTCATGAAGAAAGAGTACTTATCGAGGAGCACCTGAGGTCATGTCCGGAGTGTGAAAGGGCGCTTTCAGATTTGAAGAAAACAATCGAATATGTGCAGACTCTCGAAGAAGTCGAACCTCCACCAGGGTTTACCCAGAAGGTCATGGCAAGAATAAGATTAGAGGCCGAGACGAAAAGGGGGATACTCCAGAGGTTATTTTATCCTTTGTATATAAAGCTTCCTCTTGAGGCTGTTGCCGTTGCCTTAATAGCCACTACTATGGTCTATATC